>JACCDR012715907.1_pt1 | contig 207532 bp, 187 predicted proteins | sample 7446431 | NCBI WGS metagenome assembly JACCDR01 (sample SAMN15323443, study PRJNA562643) | freshwater metagenome | isolation source: river surface water | place: USA:Blue River Watershed | collected 2017-08-17
CGAAGGGCGCGATCCCCCGAAGGGCGCGATCCCCCGAAGGGCGCGCTCACGGAGAAGGGCGCGATCCCCCGAAGGGCGCGATCCCCCGAAGGGCGCGCTCACGGAGAAGGGGGAGAGAAATAAGAATTTATAAGCTCTCGGACCTCCCCATCCGTCATGTCTTCTATCTTCTTCTTCTCTCTCTTCGCTGCTATGCAGCAGGGTTTACACAGCGGAACAAATCCGTCGGGATGATCGGGACAGGAACAAGGCATTCTTGTACGCTAGGCTTTCTTATTTCTTATATTTGTTGAGGGAATATAGTTCCTCCATATATATTCTCATGGCTGAGATTGACGTATCAACTTACGGCCATATTAACACAAGAACGGTATATGCCACAGAACTGGTGTCAGGATCTCGCGGAGCATTGGATAGGAGCCTCGCCCTTCGTGCTACGAGCAAAGATGCCCCCGGTTCTACCTCGGCAGTACTCACCTATGACGGGGCGGATAATAAATTGGAATTTACATCAACTACGGGTACTATGAAAATTACCGGTTGCGACGCCGAAGCCACGGATGGAACGGATCTTGTAAATCTCTCCGCTCTCATTGCCCGGGGATTGGTCCTTCCAGTGAGGATGTCTACGTTCGTTACATTGCCCGGAGCAGTATATAACAACGGAACGGCGGGAGTAGGCGCTTCCCTGACAGGGGCGGCTCCATTTCCCACCCTGGATGGAATTACCCTGACGGTAGGAGAGAGAATTCTTGTCCAGAGTCAGAATAATACATGGGAGAATGGTATATATATCCTTACTGCCAACGCTCCGGGTTATGTTCTTGTTCGGACGGGGGATTTTGATACTCCCGCCAAGATGCCGAAGGGTGCGGTAATTTTCATACGAGAGGGAGGATTCTACGGGGGGACGGCATATTCCCTGAACACTGTTGTTACCACGGTTGGTGTATCCCCGCTTACATTCCTCCGGTACAGTCACCTTCCCCCCACCATAGAAACCTGTACGGATGTCGCGTATAATGCGGACGATTTCCCGGAGGAGGGGGATATCCTAGCCTTTACCGCTGCTGGAACATGGGAAACAAGGAGGATGCTCAAGAACATGGGTTCTCTTCTGACTGCGGGCCAGATACCCGTGCGTTCCGCCGCTACGGCCACGATGGTAGGAGTAACCCCGCCCGTTCTGCCAATAGAAACGGACGTTCTTACACGGGTCAATAACGGAACAACCAATCTTAGGTTTGAGAATATCTTCCGTACGATAGGGCGCAATGCCGGGGGATATTTCGGGACAGTATATTACGAAAATTACAGTGACCCCATCCCAACAGGAGGATTTATTCTCGCCGGACTTCGCGGCACTGTCATACCCATATCTAACTTCTTCACCGGTGTTCCTGCGGCAAATATCTCCTTCGACGGAGCGAGTGACTACATTCAGCGTGGAGGAGACGCAAATGTGGGGCTGAAACTAGGAGATACCACGGAACTAGCCGCCGGAGACAGTATATACGCGCGTCTTCAATGGTCCGTCTCGTTTGGAGTGGGAATACTTCCGATAGCTCCACTGATATGCAGCGTCGCGATACGAGAGACAAATACGGTTACAACTAACGTCACCATATACCCACAGAGTGCCGTTAGTTTTAGCTTTGACAGAGTAGGATTGGTATCTCTCACTGGTCCTCCCTTGCTCGTCACGATCAATGGCGGGGAGATTTGCAACTACGATCTTGTCATAGTTATCAGGGATATGATAGGAGATCCAGCCGTGTTCATGTATACTTATCAGATAATAGGCACCGTCGGACTCTAGATATTCCCTGCTGTTTGCGTGCTTATTTGCGAGGACCTTTATTTTTTTTCTCTTCTTTTCCCTGTTATATATAACTCTCCGATGGCAGCTCCACCCAGTGTTGAGACTCTAGGAACCTTCTCCGTCAAATTCGCTCGGCTTGCCGAGATCCGCTCCGGATTGTCTGGAGCGGCTCCCGCTCTGAGTGCTGACTTGAGACTCGTAGCCACGAGCACGGCCGATGAGACAACAATAACCAGCCTTACCTTATCCACTGATGCTGGCGTTCCAACCGCCGCCTTAGCTACGACTCTCGACGCTGGTATCGTTCTCAGCGGTGTATCGGAGATCCAAGCCGGTACACGAGATGTTGGTGCAGCCCAAAGTCTAACACTTACTGCTTACGATCCCGCAGACGGTTCCCATAACACCCGCATGGTTCTCTCCAATGACGGAACCGATGCTGTTGTAGAATTCAGCAGCACCACAGCCGCTCCGTCCAACGCCCCCGTGCTCCGCGGAGTAACAGGAGTTCAAGCTGGTCTTAGCGCCGGCGGTGCCTCTCGTTCTCTCGCTCTGGTAGCGTACGATCCTTTGGATGATACCAATTCTACTAGTGTAACTCTGTCCCACGATGCTGGCGTTCCTCTTGTCCGGTTCAGCACCGCTGCCGACGGTCCCGTTACACTACGTAACGTAGCTTCTCCACAGACCGATTCTGACGCCGCAAACAAGGCGTATGTTGATGCTCTTGCCCAGGGTCTCAGTGCCAAGAACGCAGCCAACGCCCTTGTAGCAGGAAATATTGCTCCCGTTGACGTGGATGTCCAAAGTTTCACCATCGATGCTACCGTTCCCCTTCTGGCGGATGCCATGACCTTCGATGCCGGTTCCGCTGTTATCAACGGAAATACCTTTACCGCCCTCGGCATTCCCGCTGCCGTTCTTCCCAGTGATACTCTCTTGCCCCAGAACCGTATCCTCTTCATTTTCGCGGGTACGGCAAATACTCGTTCTGGTGTCTACTATCTCTCTGCTGCTTCTGCTCCTGTCGCTCCGGATGTTGTCGGCTCCGCTACCTTCGTCCGTTGCGCGGACATGAACAGCGCGGATGGCGGTCCCAACGAGATCAAACAGGGAAATTATGTCTATGTCTCTGGTGTTGGTGTGAGTGCCGGGTATGTTATCTCCGCCATCGCTCCTGTTCCCTTCGTTCTGGGTACCAGCACCATCACCTTCGTCCAATTCAACGCTCCTACTGTGTATCTCGGCTCTGACCGCGTATCCATCGACCTCAATGCTCCCGCAGGATTTACAATTTCACTGTCCAGCCCGGGAGATCGCGGTCTCCTCATGACTTCTACGGATGCAGCGTCGGAGCCAGTCTTCTCCTCCACCATTGGTTACGAAGCCGGTCTCATCGGTGCAACAGAGTGGGAGAAGCTTATTACTGTACGTGATCCCGGCCCCCATGATGGAACCGACGGTAACGCCTCGTCCGGTGGCGTTGTTCTCTCTGGCCCAGCGGCATGGCCCAATGATAACGTCACAACAGGACAGGGCTTGTACCTTGGAGCTCCAACCGTCACCGGTAGCATCCGTTCCATTCTTAAATCCTCCGGCACGGCCGACACCCCGGTTCTCCACTATCAACGGTGGGACGGAGCAGCATGGTCAGATATGTTCACCGTCTCCCCATCGTAAACGGGAAATAAGGGACAAAAATAAGGAAGGGAAGATATGTCTCTTCCCCTCGTTTGCCGGGAGGCACGGGAGATTTTCCTGTCTTATTCCATGGCGTAGCTGAAGACAGTGAACGTCCCAGCGAGACGTTCACCTTCCGCTATTTTTTTCTCCAAGCAAGAGATGGCTTCCACCTTGTCATCCCTTGATCCGAGGGATTCCAACTCTGCTCGTACCGCTCTCAGACTATCTTCTAGAATTTCCCGTAATTTTCCTTCCCCCTCTCCTTCCCTGTCGAGGAGGATACCGATCTCGTCCGCCTTCTTCATTAATTTATCGATCTTCTCTATGTCGGCCTGGAGAACCCCGATACGGTAGCGGCTGGCTTCGATATCTCCGTGTATCAGCTTCATCTTGGCATCAAATCCAGTCTTTAGATCCGCTTCCTTGAGACATTTCCCTACTTCATGGAGTACCAGCCCCAAATTTGCCTCCACCGTAGAGATACGCGCGTCCCATTTGGCCGCGTCGAAGTGTTCCTGTTCCAGCTTGGTTATTCTATCAGAAAGCTTTGTATCTAACGATCCGATCCTTTCCGATAGGATATCAATCTTACTGGCCAAGAATGCTATATCCTGTTTGCTTGCTGCCATGATGAGCCGATATATCCCCTCGGGGATCCTCCATCAATGGACCTCCCTTCTTATTTTAACGGAGGCTCCCGTATATATAACAGAGTATTCTCGCTATGATAAGTCTCAATCACGACGTTTGCTCCCTTATCTTCACCTTTCTCAGGCAGGAAGATCGAAGGATTCTCTCTGTTACCTGCCGCAAGCTGAGGAAATCCGCTGCCTTCTCGTCCAGCATCTTCGGGGTGCTTCCCTCGTGCTTCGTCGATCTTAGTCGGTTCTTCCGCTCTGCGGAGGGCTTTGAGGAGCTGAAGAGATTCCTCCCCCGAAGCTTCACTGAAGAGAAGGGAAGGATGCTCCTCGGAGCAGCCATCGCCGGAGGTGACGAGGAAGCGGTGGAATTTATCAAACAGAAGGTATCTGGATGGCCCGACAATCTCTGGAAGAATTCCGTCAAGACCGTCAGCGTGGCCGCAGTGGAATTGGCTCTCGAGCTCGGGGCTCCGGTTCCTCTTCTCGTGTTCTACGCTTGTACCTACGGCAGAGTGGATATCCTGGATCTTCTCTACGATTGGAATGAAAGGGATACAGGAAGATCTCTTACCTTGCATGTGACAGAGAAGGAAGTCAACTCCGCTATCATATCCTCCCAATTGGAAGTTCTGAAGTGGATAGACCGGAGATGCGATCTTCACCTCCCTAACGATATATTCTCTGTCTCCCCACGGGAAGGAGGAATGGATCTTGTAATGTGGCTCATAGAAGAGAAAGAAGCAAGCCCCTCTCGTGATACCCTTCATATGACAGCCAGGTACGGTAACTTGGAGGTGTTCAGTCTTATCATTGATCTCGTCGAACTAAGGGATGAAGACAGTTTCGGGCTCTTCGAGAGCGCCCATCGCGGCAGAAACTTGGCCATAATGAAGATTGCCTTCTCCAGGTTTCTTACATCAAGATACCCACCCATCTTACATCTCAGTGGAAAGGAGATATTCTCTGTTGAGATGGCGGAATGGATCGCGGAATTGAACCGGGATCCGGAAATTTCCCGGGGCTCGACCAGAGACATAGACATTACCGATATCGAAAGGGCCGCCTTTGCAGGTGATATAGAGTTACTAGAATACTACGGTATGGATCCCTTATTTACCCGTTGCGAGGATATCTTGATCAAAGCCCTGACGGGAAAGAGGCCCATTCCTGTCTTCCTTTGGTTGCTCGATCACGGGTTCCATTTCGATCTCAGTACGATAGGTAAGCTCGGCGGCAAGGAACATCCCGTCTCCCTCTCCGTACTGCAATGGCTAATCCTGAGGTACGGGAATGATATAAGATCCTTGGAACTGAACGAGATCCATTACTAGGGACCGTAAATTCTGGAAATATTCCCTTCCCTTATTTTTTCCCCATATAAATATGCCGATCAGCGAGGAGGATCTTTGTGCCATAGGGATAAACAGTGTAATAAGAAATAAGCTGGCAGGATACACGTTTGAGAATAACTTTACTTATCAAGATGTATATGGTTTGGTGCGTATCTTATCGGGAGAACCCTATTCTCTGTATCTAAAAGGCGGACTTGTTCTTCAGATTGTATTGGATGATATAATTTCCAGATCACCAAAGGCGAGAGAATGCACCGCACATATCGATACATTTGCCACCCTCGGTGATATAGATATGGGCATACTTGATCTGTACGATGCGAACGAGCTACACAATGTTCTGAACAGTTATCGTCCCTTTCTCTCTGTTGAGCTGGAAAAGATACCGTGGGACAGTGGTATGGACATTGCTGTGGAGGATGCTAAATTTTATATAGCTATGTATCACCTGTATTCCAGGTGCCAACGGAATGATCCGGTAGCTTTGGGAATATTCCGGGATCTGGGATGGAGAATGTTCGGACCAGATGAGATAGATCAGAAGTGTAACGATATGGAGGGTAAATCCGCGGTGAATATAACCAAGATAGAATGGGTAATGGCGGATGATGTACTCTCTAGACCAAAATATTTCTTCACGGACAGATCAAAGGCCCACGTCATAAGAGAAGGAGGGACACATAGATATGCTATCTCTTCCGTAGAAGATATAGAAGCGCCGCGGGGCAATTTTCATCTAGCCAGATTAGGTCCGACCATCAAAATAAGGTTCAGGCTTACCCTGGGAAGAAGATTCTACGACCTCGAATACAAGACTATGGTGCCCTTCGTGGATCTATCCTGTAATACCGAGAGTGGGGAGCATGTCACCAGAACCGTCCACAATAAAAAAATAAGGTATCAAGAACTGGATGACTATCTGACATATGATTTATCTGCCATGTTATACGAGGTGTGTGAATACCCATGGATCCTGACTAAGTATGAGAAACGTACAATCAGGTATATCACCTACTTTATAATATATCCCTTGATAGGTAAGAATTGGAGAGGTTCCAACCAAAGAGTGGAGGATTCACTCGAGAGATTAAGGGTAACAGAAGATTTTCTGAGATGTATAAAGAATCTAATTGTGGATTCTCGGGGCAATTTGGATGTCGGAAAGGTGCATGGCGCTAAAATGCCTACCTGCGGAATAAGGGGATGGACTCATATCAATGAGATCTATAACATCTGGTATAAATTACATAATGATACTCCTGATCTGTCGAGATCGCAAAAGTTTGTAGATTTTCTGACTGTAGTACAGGAAGGATGTGATGGGGCGAGGGATATCCTGGAAAAATGTTTCAACGTAAGGAGATCCTATCGATAGGATGAATGCGTGCTACCTCACAAAAAATAAGGTCCACTAGGTAGATGGGAATATAACTGCACCAGCTACATCCTGTGCGACGAGGGAATAACCTTCAAAAAGGCACCCACCTCATCCAGGGCTATCGCCTTGATATCGTCTAGTTTTTTGGTAAAGTCAAGGGGTGTAGCCATGGTAGAGTTTGGTACCACGCCAAATGTGACTCCTCCATCGACAATTTTATGGGACATTATGACGCCCCCGAGAATAAGCACGTTTACCTTACCCCGAAGGGTAAGATCGATCCGAGCAACCCGGATCTCTGTGAGGTCGATGGAGACCACACAGCTCCCGGACCCGGGAGCACAAGTCGCTACAAGCTGGAGGTTATGTCCATTAAAAATGGGCAACTTCTCCAGTGTGTTTCCCAGTTCATTTTTTATACAAGGTGTTCTGTCCCCGTGGCAAGTGACTGACAAAGCATGATCCATAAACATGCTGTGTACAATAGCCCGGCCGCCGGTTCCCTCTGCTGCGGCGGCGGCCTCGCCGGCCTGGATCCTGGCCCTACGAAGGGCTTCTTTGCGTCGCTGCTTCTTTATTTGATCCCGGGTGGCGTAGTCTTGTTGTTGGGGGAGTGCCTCCAACCTGTCAAAGTTCTCAGCTTCGTGGTCTAGATAATACATTTTCTTGGTGACCCGAGTAGTTGTATACAGCGGTGATTCGTTAAAAATCTACATGCGAGACCCCAACCGGACAAAGTAGGTTGTGGGGAGCTTCTCACATCAGGAGGGGAGAAAAAAATGGGAGGGGGTAGAGAGGTAGGTAGGGAAGGCCTACATCCTGAGCCGGGGAGGTATGATTTCTAGCGCCTTCTCCATCGTCGCGGGAGTCATCCCACGGACAGAGATCTCTCTGTTCTCATCAATTATGACCATCGTACCAGGTCTTCTCTTCAGGATGAAACGAGTCCCCATTCTTTTCTCCAGATTTGCATCCAAAAGGATGCAAAATAGCGGTCCTTCCAGACGGAGACTCAGGTCCCCTCGTACCCGTATACCTACCCTCAACGAGTAGCTCAGGGAAGGCTCAGCGACGTCCAGGGGGTACATTACCGTCAAGGAGAGGGGGTTGTATGCCTCCCACGGCAAGAGAGTCGACTCCTCGACCCCTCCGAAGAAGAGCCGAGGGACGCCTCCATGGCCCGCCGTGAGCAGTATACCATCCCCATGCGTGTCACGGATATATTCATCCGCATGTTCCTTGTTAAGCATATTGCCGGAAGGGCGAGGGGAGGCAAATAGACACTCAGTCCGCGGCATGGGAAACCACTGTGCAGTCGATGAAGCGTAGAGTTTCGCAATCTCTTGGTTCGCAACGTTCTTTACAACGGAAACCATGGGATGGTCGTATTGCAGAGGTATACTCAGGGTTATTGTATTAAATTCTTATCAATCTGTTATATAATGCAGCCTGTAGTAGGTATCATAATTGCGGGGGTCATATCTCTTGCCCTGGGATATTACCTGGGATCCAGTTCGGTCCCCTCCTCCAAGGCGGGATGCCCTTCCGCACCCTCTCCTATGTGCCCCCCATGCACGTGTAACTGTCCCCAATGTTCCAATTTCCAGAGCTTCATAAATAAGGCAAAAATAGACGGAACCTACACCGCGAACAAGGATTCTCCCGGTGGCGATGTCTTCACTGTTACGATCCAAGCGGCGGATGGTGATGTAAACAAAGCCTTCAATTTCCTGTATCTGATAACGGAAATACATCCCTACATTACCCATGTGGCCATGACATATATTGACGATAAGACCGTGAAGGGATATCTGAAGTCAGGAACGCCCAGTCCCGTAGATTCGAACGGGATGAGGTTATATGTAGCAGGAAGATCCCTCTACAAGTAAGGAGGAGCCCCCGGGGGGAGAAAAAAATGAGGGAGGGGAGGGGGAGCGGGATGGGTGGAGATTACGGCTCCTTCTACTTCATCTTCCTGTACCACCGCTGAATTCTGGAAGCGGCCACCTTCTGTTCCATCAAAGAGATGCAGGGCTGAAGGGCTCCCAGAGTGATATATCCGTGCGGGATGGTCTCTTCTTCCACATCAGAGAAGGGAATGTGTTCCCCGTCGTGGTCGCCATAGAAGCGCGGCTCGGAAGCTTCCCCGGGGAAATCCGCGAAGGATACGCTATCCCAATCCTCCAGAGAATAAGGAGCCGGAATCAAGAGGGAATGGGCCTCCTCCACCGATTGGACGCGACAGAACACTGTAAGAGGCATCTCCTCGAGGGCATATAGAAGAGCACTCGTAAGAAGTCTCTCATACCCATCTCCATTCTCTTTTTTCCAGACTTGATGCAGGAGAGATATCGCTTCCTCTAGGGATATATTTCTGCACTGCAGAATGACTCTTACTCTAGTAACCGAGGAGAGTTCCTCCAGCACCGGGAGAATATCAGAGGACAGAAGGTAGCTTGGATGGAGAAATATTGCGTCCTGGCTAAAGCATTCCGTTGATGAACTTGCGTTCAGGATACTAACTTTGCTCTCTAAATCTAGAGAGCGAAAATGAGCCGTGGCCCTTAGTGATACGAGTTCTTCGATGGGTGTCATCCTTCGTCAGTTATGTATCGGGATGATGGGTTAAAAATAGAGAGTTCCGGCGGGAGCATTCATTTTATGGAACATAACTAGGGTAATATGTGCCCATCCAAAAATTTAATGACCTGTCCGACTGATGGGGGTACAACCACTATGGCCAAGCAACTGTTTATCCGGTGGTCGCTCTCATACCCCTCCGCACTAGGGTGGGCCTGGTCAAAGTGTATTCCGGAGGAAGGGTGAAAGTGATCGTTAAAGGATGGCTCTTGCAAAAGCTGTAGTGGGAGTACTCTCACTTTTGTGTCCCCGGGCGCTCTCATATATAGTTTATACCTTTGTTAGGGGTATCCTGCTATCCTCCACATCTCTTGGTGGTAGATCCTTAAAACGATCCCCTTCTCCCGGCGGAAAAATTTTAATGAGATATCCCTGAATACAATCTTTCCTGCTTTCTCTCATACTGATAGCAATGCAATTCACGACACTCAAACCAACGGAATACTTCCTAGTCGATTTTGCCCTTACTGGGCACGACAGGCGAGAAACCGGCTGGTATGAACTAGCCACTGTAGAAATATCCAGCTTTTATGATGGTATATGGAGCGATCCCGTCATTATATGCGAAAATACACATCAATATGTGGCGGTCAAGTTGCTAGCAGAATATCTCTCCCGAAAGAGAATACATCGCTTCGATGTAACATTCGAATGTCACGGAGGTGACTGCAACGATCGGGATATAAATCTGAATCTCAGGGGTCTATCGCAGGTAATCATTGGAGATATTTACTGCGCCAACGTTACTCTTACTGTTCCTCCAGGCATAGGGATCATTGGGAGTCACCCCCGGTATACCTGCCCCAGAGCATCGATAACGGTGAACGGCGAGCGATACACGGGGGAATCCCTCGTCTCCGCTGAGCTGCAACAATAAGTTGCAGTCCCTTCTCTAGTACCCCCATCTTTTTTTCTACCGGTACCTGTCTCAGTTTTGAAGGCTCTATCTCCATATATTATCTACTATGCATTTGCTTACGGTAGAAATAAGAGCGGTATGAATTTCTCCCTTCTAGGATTGCCCTTCGATATCAGTCTGTATATAAGGACATTTCTGACAAGAACAGACAATGTTCTGTTATCCCAAACTGGTAGAGCCTTCTACCATCCAGAAACATGGGAATGCAAACCCTTGAGACAGGAAGCCGTTCTATCCATACCCATTCTCCTCCACCTACTGAATGGAGACCTGAAACCCGAATGGATAATGGTCCATATCGCCAGAACGGGTAATTTAGAGAACCTAAAGATGGCACAGGAAAGGGGCGCAACTATAAGCAAAAAAGTGATGCACGAGGCCCTCGTCCTTGGTGATATGGAAATTATCGAATGGTGCAACGGGATGGTACCTCTTGATCCTACGGATCCGACACTGATGGTGAGCGCGGCGGAAGGAGGACATGTAGATACCCTCGAATGGCTCCTCGGAAGGGGATGCAACATCACGGTAGCGGTATCTGCTGTGGCTGCCGGAGCCGGACATCTTCACACCGTGCAGTGGATATGGAGCATGGAGACAGAGGAGATCGATTACATAACCGAAGCGTCCTGCTTCGCCGCCGCGAGGGGCGGCCATCTCGAAATTCTGAGATGGCTAGACTTCATAGGGCTAGAAATGGAATCTGACTTATATTCCGCCGCAGCCGAGGGAGGCCATCCACAGGTAATGGAGTGGCTCTTCTCTAAGGATGTGGCTTGGGATCCGGATGCGTGCTATAGAGCGGTGTATGAGGATCACATCCCTGTCGTGCGTTGGGTACGATCCAAGGGAATTCCTGTCGCCGACTCTCTCTGTACCACCGCTGCGATGAGAGGGAGCGCCGCCATGCTTGCGGAACTCGTGGCGGGCGGTGCGCAGTGGGATGCGAGCGTCACCCGGCACGCGATAGAGACAGGAAATATGGATATCCTGAGGATGAGACCTCCGATGGATGAGAGCATCTTCCTCGCCTCGGCAATAAAGGGAGACAAGGATATCCTGGAATGGCTCTGGAACAACGATGCCCCGAGGAGCGGGGATGTTTGCGCTACGGCCGCGGGACGAGGAAATCTCGAAGCTCTTAAGTGGTTCATCTCTCACGGTGCTCCCGTGGACCAGGACTGTTACGAAGCCGCCAAGCAGAACAACAAGCAAGATATATTAGACTGGCTGATCAAGGGATGTCACGTTGATTGGTCCGATCACGAGGAAGAAGCCAGCAACTAAGCAATCGCTTGCTCCCGCTGAAAATATCCCCCTTATTTTTTGCCCCTTCCTTCTCCATCCGCGAGGATGGGCTGGGAAATGTCACACGAAGTACCCAATGGGAAAGGTAATGATACCGACGGATAAAAAAAGATGGGCCCCTTATCGAAGGGGAGAAGAAGGAAGGGTCGCCCTTGATGCTATCATGCAACAGATACCCATGTGATAGTTCGTCTGCCCAATGGATCTGTAGGAAGGCAAAAGCTATTGATAACTTGCTCTCCCGATACTATGACATTCGGTCCGCATATCATCATGGGGGAAGAGAAGGTTAATGTAACCGACGATTCCATTATATATGGATATGGGGGTATCAATACGAATTGGACTCGCCGCACACTCTCAGGAAGGATAAGAGCCATACCAGAACATCCAGGTTCATTGATCAGTATTTCGTCAACGAGAAGATGGCGGAGGTCGATTGAATACCCAACGCTACCAGAGATACCAAGTGTGAGGCTTGATATTCTGATGCCTCTTAACAGATCAAAATTTACCTTTTCTTCCTCGAACAAGACCGTAAGTCCAGAATTATGGAGCCACCCCCATGTCGCAGAGGATCCTTTCTTGGAGAGGTATAGATCTACATTTATGCTGTGAGGGAGCATCATCATACCATTTTTGCTTGCTATGGACCTGATACGCATCGGAAGCGAGGGCTCCACGAACGTGGGTATGGATGTTCGTAAGAGATGAATAAAGTCATCTCTCCTTGCTACCGATATCATCCACCAGCATGGAGGAATTGGCACATTCCTAAGGAACCTCAAGAAGACCCTTACAACTTCCACGGGTAGTGCCTCTGTCGCGGAATAGATAAGAATTTCCGACACCACATCGCCGGGAAGAAGAGAGAAATTTGATACTTGCGTCATGAAACGATAAGACGAAGCAGTAGTGTAATATGATATGATTCCTTAAAAAAAGAGCGGGAGGAGACAGGGAAGGAGAGGAGCTAATGGTAGTCCTCGTCGCAATCGCTGGGATCTTCGCTATCGGTTAGATCTTCTATCTCGTGTCCGTAGTTCTTAATTAGCCACTTGTGTACCTCGGGGCTAATTATATCCCTCAATCTGGAGATGTCTCTTACGTTGAAGGGAAAGCGGTTACGTACCATCCATCGGAATATCCTGACTGGGTTAGGGAGCATAAGGGCCGTGTGCGTCGTTTTCTCTCCGTGGGGACACCCGTGAGAATGTAACCACTTGATAAGGGGGAGATTACCCTTGCTTACGGCATACTCCATAGTAGAAACGGTAAATTTTACACCATGCTTCTTGAGGAGCTTCGCTGTCTCTATGTTATCGGCCCAAAGGGATCCACCCTCAAGAGAGGTTCCCTCCGGTAGCAACTCGATAATTCTCTCGATCATGGCCGCATTTCCCGAGGACATCGCTGCCGGGAGATGGCTGGGGAGCGGAATGAACTCTGGCACAACAGAGAGCAGGAAATCGAAGGCGGCGACATTTCCCCCGTATATAGAGGATACAACGGTAGCCGGAGTCGCGGGGGTGAACGGGAGGGCATATCTTATCATTTCAGCGTTGGAAGAGGCCCCTATCATTACCTGTTCCCATTCCACAGGGATACCCAGAGTAATAAGATATTCCAGGAGAGCGATGTGTCCCCTCTTCCCTATCTCTCTGAACGAATGTTCGTTCACTTCGATACGGAAGCCGTGATGACGGAACAGATCCAGGATATTTATGTGTCCTTCTCTGAGCGCGAGTCTTAGGGCCGCTTCCGTATATATACCAGAAGCAAGGATTTGATCGGTCAGGGTATCATTTCCCGTGGAAGCAGCCGCTAGCAAGGTACCGGTGGTCCACGGGAGGCCGGTGCTCCGGATAGCCGATATCACTTCATTACATCCGACGGCGCAAGCGCGGCAGAGAAGAAAGGTATCAACGGGACATCCCCAGTAGAGAAGTCTCTCGTATCCTTCCATAGAGTACAGGAATCTCTTCCTGTCTATCTTCTTGTATTTCCTGCGTCCCCTCTTGTACTTCCTCATCGCTATCCCCAGGGCTCTCCTGTCGAGCTTGTCTAGGAAGGTCCCTATCTCACGAAGAACGCAAACAGAGAGATTCATTGGTGCTTGTTATATTCCTCTCTCCTCTGGTTAAAAAGACAGCCCGAGGCTCGGGTTTTTGAAGGGAATCTCTCCTGTTATATATCTTCCAGAAGAGAGGGATGAAACGATCCTGGTACAATATGGCCAGATATAACGATGCCGTGATACAAGCCATAGAGGACGAAGATCTTGACCTTCTGTCTCATCTCCACAGAACAGGAGAGTTAGACAAGAGAGAAGCCGCGGCTCTTGCTGCGGAGAAGGAGAGTTTCACTGCTCTCCAATGGTTACTTAACCGTGGGTATATATGGGGCCATGATGTCTGTGTCATGGCAGCGAGGAGGAGGAGATTCGATATCCTGGACTGGCTGCTGGAACACAGGGAACAAGGAGAGTGTGATATAGAGGAATTTATCACGGATGAGATGGGAGAAGACATATACCAGTGGTTCCTCGGTAAGAGAAGAGATGGTACCCTGAAGTAGCCGGGCGGCGGTCCCTTGCCCTCCCCCCTTCCTTTCCCCTTATTTTTTGAACAAGGAATTGGTATATATAATAAGATATCGCTTATCGCATGTCACCTCCCATCGTCGGAATTAGCAAACTAGACGGAGAAATCCTCGGGTTCTCCTATCACTCTGCGCTCCTTTCTATCTCTCCCATATTCAAGGAGAAGAGAACCCTGGGGGAGATGACCATTCCCCTTCTGTCCAATGTGGACGGAGAAGACCAGGACATGCTGGCCGGGGAAGAACACACCCTTCCTGAAGGGGAGCACTTCTGCGTCGTCATGGAAGATCGGGCATCGCTACGGGTACTTATGAGCATCTCCCGTATCACCGGAATGGGACAGTTGCGGATCTTCGATATGTACTGCATAGAAGCCAGAGAATTGACGGAACAGTACATATCCAGGGTTTACACCTGGAACGAGGAAATTCTCACCAAGGCAGCAGAGAAGCCGAAGGGAATGGGAAAGAGAAGCAGCCCCGGTCCGCTCGGTAACGGAGTTCTCTATCCTCATATGGACTACCCTACCGGTCTCGTCCTTCCAGGTAAGGAATTTCTCCTGTACAGTGAAGATGAAGCCCTTGTCGACTGCATCCGTGAGGGTAAGTTGCGCAAGCTTCCCGATGAAGCCATAGAACTTCTCAAGAGAGATTATCTTCCCCACCTGCGGAGATATATCCTAACGAGTTTCCACCACTCCCATCTCTGCCTTGAGGAGCCATTCTTCCCCATGGGATTGCGGCTGATCGATCTGGCGTACGAGAGAGAAACGGAACCCTATCAAGTTCTTCCCGCCCACCTATCCATAAGGCTTCCCTTGTGCCTGTTATACCTGCGGGATGTTCTGATGACGATGAAGGTGATCCCGTTCGAGGAGAACGTCGTCATAAGGCACGGATTGGACTTCTTCACCACCGCGAAGGCAATGAAGATAGGAAATAATCAGGAACATAACGATGACTTCATCAGAGAGACTATCAACCATCCGTATGTTAAGACGTACAGATACAGTAACGGTAGAGTTCTTCCCAATATATTCTCCGAGAAGATGTTCAAGATCCTTCTACAGGAGGATAGCGGCGGTGTTCTGGGACCAGACTTCGATTGGACCGGTCTAATTCTCACGGGATCGACCATCTTCTCTCTGATACTCGGGGCACAAAATCACAAAGACTATGATATCATAGCTCTCGGCTCGGGTACAGAAGAAGATCTAATGGGAGTGTACGAGAAGAAGTTCGCTCCGCTGGGATATGCCGCCAGCATCGTGAGAACACCGAAGAGTTTCAGACTACAGCTCACCCATGATGGGTTCAGGGATATAGACTTGTACTTTGGTACCGTACAGAGTATCGCGATGTACCATTCCGCTCCTACCAACTGCTACTACGACGGAGAGACAGTATGCCTCTATCCCAGAGCATTCAACTGCTTGGGCGTAGCAACAATCACCGATCTCGTTCCTCTCTCGGAGGATCGCGGGCTCGCACTCCGGATAAAGACCTACGAGAAGTACAAGGATCTTGGGTTCCGGCTACATGCCTGGCACCCCGAACTGAAGAACCTAGCGATAGACTGGTGCTACGGGAATGAGACGTTCGCTTCTATCATCAGGAAGGCAGTGTCGTTGACAATCAGAAAGATAATGTAAGGAAACGCTCCCTTCCCCCTTCCCCTTCCTTTCCCCTTATTTTTTGTCCTAGATGGCGAGCTGACATGTCAGGAAATAAGAAGAGAGCCACATACTCGGGGTGGATCCGGCATCGAGTACCTGGAGGCACAGATCGTAAGTATGGATGGCCGCTCCGGTTTGCCGTACAGTTATAGGAAGAGCTGTGATATGTGACACGCCCGTGCTGCTGAACGTGAAGATCTGGAGGGAATTGGCACATATAAGCTCATCCACTGTTCCCCTGTCTCTTACCAGGGTAATGGAACAGAGAACGGGAGCGAATATTGGGCTGGCGAGAAGAGAGACAGAGTATCCTATCCTGAAGTGGTACGTAACTCCGGCGATAAATCCGGCGGGATTGAAGGTGATACCGGCGTTGCTGAGTCCTCCCTGGACTGCCATGAGACTCTCCGTATCCGTATCGATCTGATCCAGTTGGGAGTCAGTATCATCGAAGAAGTTAGCTATGGGAATCAGGGTTCCCACCGCTCCGGTATGAGCGACGCTTCCCGCTCCTCCTGGTGTGAGGCTACCGGGGGAGCTATACGAGATGTCGCAACCGTAAGCCCCGGCCTTGGAGGAGAGCATAGCAAATATGTTCGTATATCCCAATCCTACTGTTGCATCAGCGGGAAGAGAACGGAGAACGGAGAAGCCATCCGTCGACGGGGCTAGACCGCGGAGAACTCCCGTATCCTTGGCTTTGAGAACGAGAGATCCGTTCGCTTCACCGATACGGGTACCGATAACAGAGAGAGGAGAAGCGAATTTGAGGCCGCTTGTCTCTCCTGTATCCACGGAAAGGATATCGTTGTTGGTGGTAGAAGCGGGTACATATTCCAGATCGCCGCCGGTGCCGCTGTAGGAGATGAGAGTTCCCTTGTCCTGCCCGTCCATCAACGAGCCGTTCTCCCAACGAGCGTTCACCGCGTTATATATAAGAAGATCCCCGGTCCCGGGGCTGTCGATGAACGCGTCCGTACATGTGGTAAGGGACGGTGCCTCGTGGCTGAACTGTGAGAACAAGAGATTGGACACTCCTATGGTAAGGGTACCGGAGCTGGTCAGGAAGAATCCCTTACCTCCGTGCGTCGCTCCTTGCTGGACAAAGAAATGGGAGCCGGCCGTTACCTTTGCCGAGGTATCGAAGTCCGTTGCTCTCGTCAGAGTGAAGGCCAATCCCGTGGAAGAAGTCATCAAGTAAATTCCATTCTCCCAGCTGTTGTTCTGGTGACGCAAGAAGACGCGGCTCCCTTCTGTTACTATGTTTGTATCAAGCACCAGATCTCCGGCACCCACCAGAGTGGCCCCCTCACCAGCTGTCCCGTTACTGTAGACCGCTGCTATGTTGTTCGTGCTGGAGAAGCGAACGGGAAGCTTCGCAGGGCCGGCACGGATGACAGAGAGAGGGGTAGCGTCCGTGTCTCCCGTTGCTGCCGTCAAACCAGAGATAGCGACCGTTCCCGCTGAGGAAGTAAGATTTACTCTGCTACCGTCAGGATCAAAGGTAAGGTTCATGTCAAGGTTCCCGGGACGATCCGCACCATACGCTCTGATAAGGACATCACGCAGGACACCGTCTCCTCGTTCCGCGCCCTCTATGCGAGCGACTGCCGCTTTGTTCGCATAGAGGGTACCGTATCCCGAGACGTCAACCATCAGATAATATATAGGAGAAAAAAATAAGATCGGGAAGAGAACTGTCCTTTACACTGCGTCTATATCTCTTTCTTATCTTTGCGCGGCCTTCTTCCCATTACGCTCTCCGGTGAGGGAAGCGACCGGGGCCCCGTTGCGGAAGGAGGAGGGGGAGGACGCGCCGGCGCCTTCGCTGCGGGAGCGACGGGGCTTAGTATCCCGTTCACGTAGGATGTGAAACTCTGGTAAAGGAATCTCCGCCGCACCATTACATCAGCCACGATCCGGTAGAGTTCCCCCGCGGCCCAGTGGTGCACCCGGTGATCCTCCACGAGAACTTCGAGCAGAGAATGAAGGGAAGCACACCCCACCGACTGTAGTTCCACCCAATGTCTAAGAATTTCCCTGTCCATGGGTGCCCGTACCAAATCTCCGTGTCTTCGTATGGCTATGGATATGACCGTGGGAGCGGGTACATTGAACCCGCGGAGAAGAACAGGAAGCATAGCGTCTATCCGGAGCCATTGCACCCTCTCGTTGAGAAGGTATCGTACCATCCTTCTCCCCATAGCGGGAGAAGAGAAGGACTCAACGATCGCCGCGGCAAATTCCACGGAGAATTGTGACCCCATCTTCACCAATCTGCTGTAAGCGTAGTGCTTCTCTATGAACGACGGGAAAATGGGACGCCCGCCGAGAAGGGAGAGCTTATTGTATATATCCCTGTATCTCTCCAGCCATTCCTCACTGACAGCGGGAGGCGGAAGCGGGGACAAGCAACAGAAGGGAGGAATATCTCTCTCCACCGGAGCCATAACGATCCTTAGCGGAGAGATGACGCTCTCCTGCAATCTCTCCAGATCTTCTTCCCCCAGACTGCCCGTTCCTGTCCAGGATGAGAGGAACATCTCGAGGGCTTCTTCTATCCTTGCTTCTTCCATATCGGGATTGTACTATCTCTGAGAAAGGGTGATATATAATCCCCCGTAGTGCTTCAAAAAAAACAGGGAAGGGAAGGGGCAAGAAGGGAAGGGGCTAAGATATCCTCAGCTCACACTCTTCCATATATGTCAGCAGAGCCGTGTTCCCACACTCACGGACCATGTGCTTCAGTTCTCTCCATTCCTGGGCATCCTTTGAGCAGAGTGCTTCCTTGACGAGATCCATCACCAGTTCGTCGTCGGAAGAGAAGATGGCGGGGAGCGCTTCCTCCGCTATGGTTGTTTCCAGCTCGGACAGAGTATCCATCTCGAAGATTAGACCGTAGATATCGAGACACTCCTCTACGAAGTCGTAGTTTCTCTCCCTTACTGCTTCTTCGCCTATCCTTCCCATGGCGCGACGTTCCTCCGGTGGTATCCTGCTATGTATGAAGTGAGCTATATCCCCGAGGGCTTCTCCGCCTCCGGCCATGCCGACCGCCGCGTAGATATCCACGGGCATATCCCGGGGAATGGGCATGCCATGGAAGGCCATACACGCGGAGAGAAATTCGTCCCGTGGGAGACCGTTACCGAGGGCCCAATCCATCAGTATGGCATCCTTCACCATACCCATGGAAGCCATATCCTGGAGAGTACCTATGTCCACTCTCGCGCCGACCCTCGCGCCGACCCTCGCGCCGACCCTCATCGCAACCAGAACGTATCCCGGCAGGAAGGAGTGAATTACCTGTACAACGTCAGGGGGAAGGTTATTCATCTACCTATCTGTTATATATGGGAGATACGGAGTTAAAATACCGGACATCTACGGCAGCAACAGCAGGATGGGAGCAGTCTGTAGCGAAATTTCAAGCGGATCTCAGGGATTACCTCTACGGAGCTTGCTTCGGATGTGGCCTCGTCCGCGATGCTTCTCGGCGAAGATAGCGGCTCTCTCAGGGTATCAGGAAGATCTCTCTCCATTTCCTTTATTTCCTGAGGAATTCCTCCATCAAATGGGAACAAAAATAAGGGGGAAGTCATATTCTATACTTAGGTACTTCTCTTGATACTCCATTCATTATATCTATCAATCATCTCCGGGCTCGCTTCCTTTGTCTCGATACCGAGCAGGGGAAGAGCTTGTCTCACGGAGGATATGAGATAAGATACGTTGGGGTGTATCATCACTTCAGATCCTGGCGGAGATATAAACTCCTCATATTTGCATTTGACTATATCCTCTATAATCTTGGGCTTCTTCAGGTTAACCAGATATACTATCTCTAGACAGGGCATACCGCAACGGTATGTTCTCAGTCTGTTGTTTATATTGTCGGTAATGCCGAACTTATAACTCGGCACGGTTTCCCGGGTGTTGTGGACAACATAGAAACAAGGCCCTACATCCAGGGATGGAACCCCCTTCTTTGTATTTATGGCGCCGATCTGTTGTGCCTTTCTCAGCGCGGCCTTTGTCTTGGACAATTCCAGTTTGGTATCCGTCAACTCCTCAGACAGACTTTCCACCAGCTGACCCAGCTTCAAAATCTTGGAGCGTTCGTATGCCGATAGTCTGTCCCTGAGCAACTTATTCTCGGTAATCTCTCGCGCTATCTGTTGGGATTGAGCCTTGTTGAGATCGTCGAGAGCCTGTATCTCTTCCTGGTGTAATCTTCTCATAGAATTCATAGTGGCAGAAGATAGGGCAGCAAACCATCGGAGTAGTCGTTTTTGTAGTTCTGATATGCCAGCGTGTTTGCTCCGCACTATCAGCTGATACAATCCTTCCCTTGTGAGAAGTCTGGTTTGTGGTTGGAGATTGGGGTTTGTTGGTTGTACCAATTCTTCCGCGTATACCCAATGAAATCCTTGTTCGTAATAACTCTTCTGAGAATCACCATCACGCTGACGCATAGTCATGGCAACATCTATACCTATTCCCTTGAGATCGGCAGCTACGAAATATTGGGTACCGTTACTATCGAACAGGGTACGCACATTGGCCCTCTTGGAAGCAAGTTCGAAGACCAGAGTGGGACTGGAAGATATCCAGGAATTATCGCCGAGAAATGCTCGGACATCAGCGGGGAAATCCTCAGCGGTGATCCTTGAAATTAGCTCCATAATTCAAGCAGGTATATCAGAAAATCCTTCACTATCAAATGAGAACAAAAATAAGGGGGAAGAGGAAGGGAGGCTTGGGTTCTTTCTTCCTAGCCCTAGGGCGCCGCTTGCTCAACGTACTCTATGGCCCTCGATATCCGGGCTCTTATATATTCTGACATGGGTTCGTATTCTATCATATCCTTCCTGTGTGCCAGATCCTCCGGGAACAGTTCGGCATGCCAGAGGTGCATTTCCATTCCTACTTCCCTGTATTTCTCGTAGGTCTTCAGTCTTAGAGCGAGTCCTCTGTTCTTGGATAGAGGAACGAGATCCCCTATGATACCCGTGGCGAGGCAATGGAGAGCTCTCGGATACAAGCAGACAGATTTCCCGTCGAAGAACGCGTTTGTCGGGGCAGAGTGATACATACTGATACTTTGCTTCGTTCCGAAGTACAGGTCTATGGAGCGGTACTCAGGGTGCTTCAGTCCCAGTCTGAAGCTGCGGGATGTAACGGTGAGCTCAGCGGTGTAACCCTTCGGCTTGAACTTCTCTTCATATATATGGTGGAGCTCTTCTTCCGTTCCCGATCCCAATCTGATGAGATCGTAGTCAGAATGGTTCCTGGTACCAAGGAGCAGAGAGAAGATGGTAGATCCGGTAAGAACGAACCCATCCCAGTCGAAACTCTCGTCAAAGAATCCCTTGCTATCTTCCCTTAGTGCTTCCTTGAACTGCTCATCCGTCCATATCTTGGGTCCCTGGTACTCTCTTCTCTGGTACATCGGCAAACGGGAAGAACTGGATGTAGCGCTTGCATAGAACCTATTAACATACGAGTGTCTGAAGATGGAATCCAGTCTGTAGGAGTGGTACTGGTAATCTTTTCCCGCTATCAGCATGCGGAGCGTCTCCAGTCCGGTCTTACATATGATATCTTCCCGGAACGGGATAAGACCCATAACCATGAGAACATCCATCAGGTACATCAGTTGCAGGGATATCTTCAGGGCGGAGGTCCTTATTACACTTGTTGCGGAGCTCTTGTCCTCCGGGCTCTCGCTCATATCCAGAGCTATCATACCGAGAGGGAAGAACGGCTTCTCAAGGCAGAGATGAGAATGGTGGGGATTACTTAGAATATATCTCTGCAGGGAAGAGACGTGGTTCTGGCGAAGGATACTCAGAGCTTCATCCGGCATGGTGCGGAATTTGCTCTCAACTATGGCATCAACGAGTCCCTTGTCTTCACTGTGTAACATGTAGAGATTATCGGGAAGCACCAGACCATCCGGATAGTCCATGAAGGGATGGAGCGTATCGCCGCCAAGAACGCTGGGTTCCGTGCATGTTCCGCTGTTCCTCGGCTTGGCTGTCACCCTCCGGAGTACCTTCTCGTTATGGAGGTAGAGACTGGTTATGTAATCTTCTTCCAGCGCCGGGGATGCGACACAGTACTTATCCAGTAGCAGGAGATGCGAGACGCTGGTGAGCCGGGATAAGGACAGAATGGCCCTTAGTTCCTCCTTATCTTCCATAACTATACAATTGTACGTCCCAGCAGCCAGCTCGTACGAATATCCCGCTACCATATCCATATCCTCCCCGTCAACATTGGACAGGAGAGGGATGGTCATTCCCTCCAATCTTCTCTCTTCTCTGAAGATGGGGGAGATAGAAAGGAGCGCAGAGTGGAAGGTGAACCCGAGGATTTCACCATTCCCCTTGCTAATTCCGATGATGGGGTTGGAGCTGGTCATTCTGTTCGTCTTCTTATATATGTAGATGTAGGCGGTTCAAAAGAAGAGACAAGGCACCCTAAAGTATGATGCGAGCTCCTCGTTTTAATCATCTGTATCCTGGTATTATCTGGCTATTACGCAACATTCGTATACATTGCTTCCCGCTCCGCGTCCGCTGCCCAGAAGGCTCAATACTTGGCATCCCTTCTCCATACAGAGGAAGGATATAAGAAGCCGGCATCTCCATGACAATGGTTGTCCATCCTGTCACGATCCTGGCCGCATCGCCCTGAAATCTCTGAACCCGGTCAATATGATGATGGGAATGAAAAAAATACCTATCTTTTTTGATTGCCTGAGCTTCTAAATTTTTAACAAGATCCTTCGTTAATACATCTACTGAAGGATTTTAAATTCTACGGTTCCAATGCTATCAGGAGATTTGATCGCTATCATCCTCGATTATGCTCCCCAACCAGTGCGGTTTGTCTGTATGATGAAGGAGAGGCTGGGCATTCCGCGCTTCCCGATATCCATCGTAGATATTGAAGGAACAAGGGAGAAGACCCCATGCTGTACCGTGAGGATACCAATGCACATACCTGAGAGCGGTATGGAGGGATACCGATTACCACGGCCTTCGGGACGCCAGGTGGACTGGTGCGACATAATATCCGTCGGATGCACTCTAACAGATAGAATATACGGGGTGTGCTTGTATGACAGACATTCCGTATGTCCATTTCCGATCTCAGTGGACGTGGATCTTCGGCTCATCGCATCCGGGCATGTAGTAAGATATATGTCCATCGTGAAAAGAGGAGGAGAGGCCGTAGTTCAGGATCTGAGCAACCTCCGCGCAATCACTATCTCTTTCAATCCCCGCAGCATGTATGACACAGTGGATATAACTCTGCCACGTGAGGTTACCTGGGTAGGGATCGGTCGTCCGGAAGAAATGAGCGAAGAATTGGACGGTGCGGAACCTCCCCCGGGTCTCCTCATCCTCAGATCAGAAGAGCAATTGAAGTCGGTAAGGACAGGAGAACCTGTTTGCGGTGCCATTTCACTGAAGAGAGACCAGCTCCCTTGTGAGTTCTCTGCATAGAGGAACAATCTCTCCCTCCCTTCCTCTTCCTCCTTATTTTTTTTTCTTCCCTGGAAAAAATAAGGGGAGAGGGAAGAAGGGAGGAGAACGGGATCTATTCTATCTTGTACCGCCTGACTAACCACCCGTAGATTCTCTTGTTGAGAACGCCCTCCCAGGATCGTATGCGCTGAGGATCAAACTTGAAGCCATTCTCTACCATCCATAGATGCATCTTGACCGCGTTTCTCGACCGTAGGGCCCAAAGTATAGTCTTCTCGTCATGGGGGCATCCATGTTCATGGAGGAATTTCAGGAGGGGCAAGTTGCCGATGCCAGCAGCTTCTGTCATACTTTTCTCCAGTCCCAGTCCATTATTCAACCCCCACTCCGCTACCTCTGAATTTCGAAATATCGGAGGGTCATACGCGAGGAGTTCTGGCATCGCAGGGATAAGACCGTGGACCTTTCTTATCATATCTATGTTTTGGCTGATGCACGCGCAGCGAGCTATTATCTCTGCCGAAGATTCGTAAATGAAGGCGGGTTTGTAGAGAAGATCGAACACCTCGACATTTCCCCCAGAGGCGGCATTGGTCAGGGCATCAGGAAAGGTCTTGGTATATTGGAGCACCCATCTTACTGTATCGACATGACTCAATCCTCTGACCGGAGCTATATCTCCAATATATCTCGGTTGGCATTCCTTGTAACTGAGAGCGGCTGATACGAGTACGTCGTCCCATGGGATAGTATTCCCCTGACTCATCAGCCACTCTATGGCAGGAATATGGCCGTAGGCCGCGGCATTGGTGGCAAGATACCCTATCCTGTCCATTGGGAACTCGTGCCTCCTCATTATTTCGAGCGCCTCGATGCACCCGTACGTAAGGGCACGGCGCTCAACATCGTCAGGCGTTGCCCCGTCGGACAGTGCCCAATCTAGCAACTCCATATTTCCGTTCTTTACTATCAGAGCGGCACATTCCGTTCCCCAGGGGATGCCCTTAGCTCTAATGAGGCGAACAACTTCCGCTGAGCCGAGGCGGCACGCGTGTCGTAGCATCTCCTCATCAAGAGGACAGTCAAGCTCTAGAAGTTCCTCGTATCCCCTCACGGAGACAAGGAACCGTGACCGGTCTATGAAGGTGTACTTCTGTAGAGTGGCACTGCAACGGGGATAAGATAACGCAAGGACTCGGCGATCGAACAGGGGAAGGAACCCCACGATGAGCCTCAATAACTCCTTTGGTAATGATTTCATTGACCCTTCGCTGTAATAACTCCCAGGTATATGGTTAAAATAAGAAGGGCAGAAAGGGAGGGGGTATTTCCTCCCCCGTCATGGCGACAGCAGATATATCGGGATATACGTCCTCCAAACCGGACTGACCGCGGGCGGGGTTTTTTAACATATTACAGACTTAGCATAAAGGAGCTACGATGTCTCATCTACCCTCGTGTTTAACCGCAATAATCCTTGACTTCGCGGCTTTGCCCGTCGAAGTCATGGTTCGAATCAGGAGCCATCTCGGACTGGAAGAGATACCACTCTCTACTGTTCTGATCCCCGGAACGGCGAGGCAATTGCAGAAACAAAGACTCAACATCGCTGTTAAGGTCCCCTTACGCCTGTCAGAGGAAGAACTACGGAATTATAGACCATTGTCGAAGAGTCTCCGGGTTTTTGACTGGTATGAAATTACAGTAGTTACTCTGGATCACACCGAACCACGTACGATGATACGGTTGGATCATGGAAGCTTGATAGCCGATTTCATTGTTCTTGATGCTGATCCGAAAATATTGTCCTCGATCCCTTCGTCTTCCGATGCGATGAAGATTCGCATGACCAAGAGGGACAGCAAGGATAGAAGGTATGACCTTTCCAAGTTGTCGGCAAAGATACTGTCGGTAGAGATGAGAGGCACCGGTACCATGGATGTGATTCTGCCACGGAGAGTGGAGACCGTTGATGTTGTAAAAATACCGGACGCCGATCCACCGAGAGGACTGGACACTTCCCTCTGCCTCACCTTCACAGCAGGTATGATAGAATATGGAAAGACCGACGTCTGCGAAGGAACGATGGATATCCTGCTGGAGAACTATAAAACCAGAAAATGGTGCTCCATCTATAAGATGGTCCGGTGAGGTGTCAAGCATCCTCTTCTCTCTCTAATGTCCCTTATTTTTTCCCACCGCGAGATCCAGGGTAAGATCAGAGAAGAGGGAAGGATGCTGCGGCTTTTTAATCAGATTATCTCTAGAATACATCGCACCAATGGCTCGTTTCCCCTCGTGTCTCAGCCTTATCATCTTGGACTTCGCGGCCTTGCCCGCCGAGATAGTGTCCCTTCTCATCCGATGCCTGGAATTGGACAGGATTCCAATCTCCACTCTCTTGATACAGGGAACATTGAGTCGGGTACGGGGAGGACAATGTCCCGTTCTGGTCAGTGTCCCGGCGTACTTATCAGAAGAAGAGATAGAAAGGTACGCTCCCCCAACGGGTCATCTTCCTGCCATAGATTGGTACCGCGTTACCTTTGCCGCTGTGTATCTCAGGGAAAATGGTACGGAAGAGACACATCTGTGTTATACGGACCACGGTCCCTTCGGATTTGCCGTTCGGGATTTTATCCTCATCAGAGGCCCGTTCCCCTTGACTTCCATTCCCCTGTCTCCTTCTCTGAAGTCCATCCGTGTCTACAAGAGAGGAAACAATGAGGTGAGATACGATCTCAGCAAGCTTACCACGAAGGAATTAACCCTGAAAATCAGAGATGCCGGAGGTGTCGATTTAATTCTACCCAGAGGATTGGAAGAAATATCAGCGAAGAGTACGATACCCGGCGATCCTCCGGAAGAAAGTATCCCCTCTCTGCGAATCACATTCCCCGAGCGTATGGTGGAATTTATAACAGAGAATATCTACGAGGGAACAGTGGATATAAGGCTGGAGAACAAGAGAACGAGGATGTGGTCGCGTACCGTCCGCAAGCCCCGGTGGTAAGATCCGCTCCTTCCCTCCCTCGTAATATCCTTTATTTTTTTGTCCGGCCATCTTCCCTTACCTGTGACAAAAAATAAGGGAAGGAAATCTCCCTCTCTGAGTACGGTCACGGAGAGGGAAGGATATTGTATATGTTATAATTGATGGGAGCTGCCGCTCTCCCCCGGAAGGCCGCCAGCTCTGTATCGAGGAGAGATTTGCACGCTCCAGAAGGGAACTTATCGACGTTATTTGCTTCCTTGTATGAAGCCAGGAACCCCATCAGGTACTTCTTCTCGTCTGGGGTAATACCTTCCATCTGGGGGAAGTAACAACTCCTCTTCTTGGGACCCGCCGCCGGAGCGGGAGCCGGCGGGTGGGGCGTTGTATCTCTTCCTCTACTGAGACTTCTCGGTCTTTCCTTATTATCCAGTTCCTCACTGTCGAGATCAGGTATGGTGAAGTCCCGTCTCGTCAGCAGGAGATCGTGAACGAGAGATGTTTGGGTCGTGCCATGCTTCTGCTCGTGCGCGTGTCTCATGGTGATAATGTCCTCCATCTCCTCTATCATACCATCGTAACAGATGAACCATCCACTCGCTGCGCTCGTAGAGTGCGGCTCATTCGTCTTCTTCACTCTCGTCTCCTGGAACCATTCATGTATGGCATGTTCTGTAGCGTAGGCATTATCAACGAACCATGCCTTGATGAGTTGAAGCCCTCCCGGAGCGCCCGTCTTCAGAGTGGATAGGCGACCCTTGGGTTCTATGCTCTTACCTATCTTGATGAGAGGGGATAGCGCTGGGTTGGGGCTCCGGAGTACGTATACATATCCTGCCGTGTTCTTCATCGGGAAACGGGCGAATACCTCTTGTTGTCTCGCTCTCATCACCTTGGCTTCCGCCGCTGCCTTTGCCCTTTCCTCTTCTCTGATACTGCAGAGCATCTCCTCCTTTGCTCTTATCTCATCCTCTTGGGATTTGATGCGACGCTGAAGCTCCACCTCGGCGAAGTACTGAAGAGCAACAGACGCTACTTCCTCGAGCTTAAGATAGTAGTCGCAGTGGGTGTTTCCCTCATCTGTGTTGGCCTTCATCAATAGCTTCTTATAACATCGTCCTGTAACGAGGTAGTACTTCTTACCATTTATCCTTCGCATAGGTCCGGCGGCTAGATTTAGCCGGCTAAGTTCTTCCTCGTTTCCTAGCAATTCTGAGGCGATTTGCACCGCCGGATGTTCAAACTCTACTTCAAAGAAGTCTTCACCCTCTATGTAATGTTTCTTGAGTATCTGAGTGTAGAAGTGCTTATATCTGTCCACGGTACGCTCACGGGTCAGGTACTTGCTGATGATGTAATCGCTAAGATATATATGCGAGGCATTGAAGTCTTCCTGCATGTATACTTTCATCATCTTGATTTCGACATCAGTGAAGCCAAACATGTGAGCTATATCTGTGGATGACAAGGCGGTACCCTGAGGAGTACGCTCGAGAAGCAAATCAAGTGTATCCCTTCGGCTCATTAGGAACTCGTATATACAGAGAATGACCGTAATCAATGGGACATTCGTAGCATCCCCTCGTCCTTCCCTTACCTGTGACAAAAATAAGGGGAAGAGGAAAGGGAGAGAGGTTCTGGTTCTCTTACTCCTCATCGGAGATATCATCGATCAAGTGGCCATACTTCTTGATAAGCCACTTGTGTACCTCCGATCTGGTTCCCCCTTCGAGCTCTTCTATATATCCGACATCAAACTCGAAGCCATTGTCTATCATCCAGGAGAATACCTTGATGGGGTTCTTCGACCTAAGGGCATGGATCGTTGTCCTGTCGTCATGAGGACATCCATTGGAGTGAAGCCATTGCACGAGCTCCAAATTACCGCTGCGAGCGGCCCTCATCATAGCATGTTCTCCGAGACGCAACCTATTGCGAAGGCACCATTCAGCTATGGGTACAGTGGGGGGATATAGATGATGTCGGGATTCCGCGAGAAGCCGTGGCATATTCCTGATCACTCTGGATATCCTCTTGACCATATCGATGCTGCCGCTCTTGATGGCTCGGTCCGCGGCGTCAAGATGGCTGAACTCCAGCTCCCCGGAGCCGTGGACAAGATCAAATACTTCCACGTTACCACTGCTTATCGCACACAGGAGGGTGTCCTCGTTTGGCGTAGCGCGAGATAAGGCCCATCTTACCATCTCTACATGAGACAAGCCCCTTCTCGGGCATTGCCGTTTGACATATGAGAGTTCCCCATCTTCCCTGTCACCGCACGCAGCGGAGTGTAGAACATTGGTCCAGGATATATTGAACCCTCTCTCGGCGTACCATTCCAGTACTGCTGCGTGTCCCCACAATGCTGCGTTTCTGATGGCGCTGGGAGAAGGATTCATGTCAATACCATGGGATCTGATGATCTCCAGTGCTTCCACGCAGACATGTCTAACAGTGGTATATTTATGATCATGGATATTGGCGCCGGAGGACAGCATCCAATCAAGGAGTTCCATATTACCGCTGATGATGGCGGCGCCAGCCTTGCCATGCCCCCATGCCATACCGGTATTCTTGATAAGCCTTACCACATCGAGGCATCCGGCGAGGCACGCAGCATGAAGCATCGATTCGTCGACGGGGCATCCCCATCGTACTAGCTCCTCGTATCCCGCTACAGAGCAAAGGAAGCGAGATCTATCGATGCTCCGCTTCTCGCGCCCCTTCTCGTACAGTGGATGGGCCATTCCGAGGGCTCTTCTGTCATATCTGTGGAGGAATCCTCCAATAACAACAAGGATCTCAGCTGGTAGACCCATCTGATACAGGATGTTATATAGAGGGACGTCGCCTCTTCAAAAATTCCTGCGGGAACACTGGTGAGACGGGACAGGATGAGATTATGGCCGTCCACTTACATATGGCAGCGTACTCTTCATGATCTCACGATGAAGCCTTCTCCCTGTTACTGATCATACCATCCTTTCGATGCTTCGCGCATCGGGTTAACCTCTCGCCCTGGTACCTATACGATGCGGATATACCACATCTCCTCGTTCAACACGACCCAAAGACTTATAAAGGAGGTTTCCAAATTTGGAAACCTCCCAAATTGGCACCCATACAGAGAGATCTCTAGAACTAACGACCTCTCCTACAAAGGTAAGAAACACTACATAGTTACTGGTGCATGTTACGAAATGTCACAGATGCGGGAAGACGGAGGAAGTAACATCCTGTGTTATCTCTCATATGAGTCAGATTTCTGCCTGAGGGCAGAACAGGGAAGGGTTCTTCTTATCGAACAAACAGAGGCGGGCAGCCCGGCTGAATCTGACGACCTTGAAGATGTGGGGCATCTCGGGAAAAAATAAGGGAAGAGGAAAGGGGGGATCGGATCTTCTATCTTACTCCTGATCAGGTAGAGTATATCCTGTCCACGAGTTGTGTATCATGGCTATGGCCTTCATCAGATTATCTCTGATGTGCTCCGCTATGGGATTGGTGTAGTTGGTGGTAGCATCGGCATATGTCATCAGTTCCTCATGCCATACATGTACAACGACTCCTACACTTCTGTATCTCTCGAGGGTCTTTACCCTTAGAGCAAGGCCTCTGTCTCGTGATAGGGGTACCAGATCGCTTATGATGCCCGTTGTGAGGCAATGGAACGCTCTTGGATAGAGACATACGTTGGTACCATCGAAGAAGGCATTGGTTGGAGCAGAATGATACATGCCGATGCTCTGCTTGGTACCGAAGTATAGATCTATTGACCTGGAGGTCTCATGGGTAAGTCTCAGCCTGAAGCTCTTCGCTGTATATACAGTCTCCGCGATGAAGCCCAAGGGTTTGAACTTCTCCTCGTATACAGCCATGAGCTCTTCTTCTGTACCAGATCCGAGGCATACGATATCGTAGTCAGAATGGTTGTTGGTACCCAGGAGCAGGGAGAAGATGGTCGATCCCGTGAGGACGAAGCCATTCCAATCGAAGCTCTCGTTGATGATGCCGTTGCTATCCCTGCTCAACGCTGCCATGAAATCATCATTAGATAAGATAGAGAGACCCTTGAAGGGCTTGGTGCGATACGCTACCACGTATGGGTGTCGGCACATGATACGCAACATATGCTGGATATCATCATGTGCCAATAGTACGCTCCCGATGAGTCCTATGAACCCCAGGGCACGCTTGATGATGACATCCTCATCGAACGGGATAAGTTTCATTGTCATGAGTACGTCACGGAGATACAGAAGGTGAAGGGGAAGGGTTATCGTAACTTCTCGTATGATATATGGCACATCATGCTCTGTTACTCCCATCGTCATCCCCATGGGGAAGAATGGCTCCTCGATGCAGAGATGCGCGTGGTGGAAGCTCGACAGGATGTATCTCCTCAACGATAAGATGTATTTACTCTTGAGGATATCGATGGCCTCATCCGGCATACGTTTGAACCGTCCGGCAATGATGGCATCAACAAGCCGGATATCATCGCTGTGACAGAGAAATTGTCTATCGGGGAGTACGAGACCATCGGGATAGTCATCGGATGGTCGAAGGATGCCATTTCCCAGAGGTCCGGGCTCGTTGATCGTACCCTCCTTCTTCTGTCTCTTCGATACCTCGAGGAGCAACCTCTCATTGTTGGCATAGAAGCTCGCTATGTACTGCTCGATGAGATCGGTTGCTTCGATGCAGAGCTTGTCCAGCAGCACAAGATGATATGTGCTGGTGATGCGGGAGATGCTCATAAGAACTCTTAGCTCTCTTTTGTCCTCCATAACGATACACTTGTAGCTGCCCTTTGGAACGGTGATGAGGTCTCCTACCATCATCTCTGTGTCCTCGCCATCTACGTTAGACAGCACAGGAAGGGTCATCTCCTCGAGCTCTCTTGTTTCTCTGAAGATGGGTGAGACTGTGAGAAGAAGATCGTGGAAGGCCACGCCCACGATCTCTCCATCAAGCTTGCAAATACCTACGATTGGGCTCGACATCAGTGTATATGGATGTTATATAGAGGGACGTCGCCTCTTCAAATTTTCCTGCGGAGGGAGAGCGCCGAGCGTTCTTCTCTCCTGTTTCATTTGATGCATGAATATCTCTCTATATATGACCCGATACAATGCAGCGAAGAGAAGCTCTTGAGATATTGCTAGCGAACACCCCATCAGTGGATCGACAGCTATCGCCAGAGGATGTCGCGTCCTTGCTGGGATTCAGTGACAAAGAGATAGCTATGATGAGGGTATATATGCAGGAGGATTTCAATGTCTCGTGGGTGTACCTCAGTGATTTCGCCATCAGTAAGTACCTGACCAAGGAGAGGACACCCAAGAGATACGGCCATTTTTATGATCAGGTGCTCAAGCCCAGCTTCATAGAGAATATCGACTATTTCGAGGTAGAGTTTGAGCATCCGATAGTACAACGGGCCCTGGCTATGCATCTGGATGAAGATGAAGCGAGGTCCCTAAATTTAGGGACCTCTCCGGCACGTAAAGTAGGGGGCAAGAAGTACTATCTTGTAACGGGAAGATGCTTCAAGAAGTTGTTGATGCGATCAAACACCCCAGAGGGCAGCGAGCACTGCGACTACTACTTAAGACTTGAGGAGGTACTCTCCATACTCATCCAATACATCTCTGAAATGACCCATAGAGCGCAGCTCGCCATCAAGGATGCCGCCATGGCGGCCAAGGACAGAGAGATAGAGAAGGCACGTGAGGAAGAGAGATCGAGATGCCTCGCCGAGGAGAAGATAAGAAGAGAGAGAATCCAGGAGGTAAATATCAGAGTACCCTTCGTGGCACAGGATGAGGGATATGTATACATGATGAGATCTCCTGACAAGGAAGGAGCAGTGAAGATAGGGAAGAGTACACAGCTGAGGAATAGGGCATCATCCCATGGCTGCATCGATCCAGCGGTGCAGTGCTATCGTAAGTGGGGTGTGAGAGATGTACATACGGCAGAGAAGGTAGTTCACGCCGCTATGTCTCATTTCAGAGCAAACAAGACCCGCGAATCCTCGCTCTGCGAGCGCGAAGGCGCGAGCGGATGGTTCTACTTCTATGAAGGTATGGAGGACGATATCGATAAGCTTCTCGCTATGTTCATGGATGATGAAGACAGGACCATTAGGGTCCATAATTCTCTCTCCTCTGTTGAGAGGTTGCCACACTTCACCCGGGAGGATACAGAGGAAGAACTTCCGAGAAGAGGGCGTGGAAGATCGGAATCAAGAGAACCAGCACCATCCATACCCGATCCCGCTCCTCCTTCCGCTCCGAAGCCATCCAGAGCAAACAAGCCCTGGCCTCCCGCTTACGACTCCGTACTGGAGAAGGAAGTCGCCAAGATCAAAGCGAACATGAAGATAGAGAGATTCCAGATGGGACAGAAGCAAAGACTGATGAAGGAAGTATGGGACAATATGAACAGGACAATGACAGTCACTGTAAGCGTACCCATGCCGCTGTAGATACGAGAGGGGTGCCGTCCTTGTTTTTGTCCCCTTCCCCCGAGAGGAGAAGAAAAAAAATAAAGGGGAAGAAAGGGGAGGGAAGGATTATCCCTGTTCTACTGGTACATTTTCTCCATAGCGAGACGGAACCTCTTCTCTGCTCTGGGGAAGGTAGGATCAAAGATCGTTACGCGGCGGTACCATCTCTGGATCACCGTTGCGGCTTCTTCTCTCTTCTTCGCGATCCCTTCTGATACCGTCCAATTATCTCTGAGGAGCATTGACGCGAATATACTGCTCGTGGGGCAGCACAGAAGATCTATATGATCGATGATGTAGTCCCAGGTAAGATTTGGGTTGCGTGCAAGGCCATACAAGGCCCAAGGTGTATCGATGCTGTCGAACATATCGGCCGTGATAACTGGATTGGCCCAGAAGGCAGCCACCGCGAGGGGAATATGATGATACCGTTTGTACCGGGATATGAGCGCTCTCTTGGACATACGAGGACAGAGTAACGGGCACCATTCCCACTTGATCCGCCTCTCCTGCTTTATCATTCTCGGGGTGATATGGGGATGGCGGCAGAGCTGCGTCATGTCCCATATGTCCTTGTTGCGGTTATTCGCAAGGTCATATATGATACGCTCCACAGGGATATTTGGGTTGCAGCTAAATTGGTCATACTCTATATCTATGTCCGTGTTCCCGTATACCCCATCCACAGCCATCTCATATGTGACCCTTCGCGGAGCGGGCATCCGGCAGCGGATCATCTTAGAGAAGAGAGCTTCGTTCTCCGGCGTGTAGTCCTCCCTCTCGACTATCTCACTGAGATGCCAATCTACATCTGGATGCTCCAGGATATAGCTGAACGGCATGATGGGATTGCCCGTGGCGTACCCTAGATTGTATGTGAGAGACATGAGCTCCTCGAGCTGGGGCCATGAGATGGCGCGGTTATATTGGATGACTATGTCTACATTGATATCATCGATATTCTCCTCTATCCAGTCCCATTCCAGATTGGGATTGGGGCAAGCATCGATGGGCTTCCACCAGCCGCTGGCGAGCCCCTTGAGCAGGAAGGAATGGGAGATATGCCGAGATTTTGCGACACGCGGCGGGATGGTGACCCCCTTCCCGAGGAGAATCTCTATGAACTGCTCGAAGGATTGCGGAGCTGGTACGAAGGTCATCGTTCCGTAGTCTGATATATATACCCAGGAGAGGATTCAAATTTTGGGAGCACAAGTACAAAAATAAGGGGTGGGGGTGCTCGGCTGGTCGGATGCTCCCTATACTACCTGTTCGAGCTTCTTCAGCGCGTTTCTCCTCGCCGTGGCGTATGTCACATCGTACACGAGGCATTTGCCCATGGCGTGGCGTATCTTCAACCCGTTGAAGAGGAACTTCTTCTCCACTGCGATCAGGTAAGGATGTAGATCCCTAAGGAAGATACTTCTCTCGATGATCTCCATGGGTTCTCCCTCATCGTTCTTACCTATGAAATCCCCACGTGGATACATCGTACCGACTGAAGGGTCATACTCAACGGAGTTGACATCCCTTCTGGCCATCGCTGAGAGCAACGCCGTTGCCTCGCGATCCCTACCGAGAGCCTCCTCAACCCTGTCCAAAGGCACCGGTCGTTGCTTCTCTATCTCGCTCATGGGAGCGTTAACGAAGGTCACGAGAAAATGCTGGGAGAAGAGATCGAGAGCATCTCTGATATCATCCACAGATGTGATCTTGTTGAAGACCACGATCCTACTACGGTCTCCATGTATCAGACAGTAGGTGAACATGGCGTCGCGAGATGCGAACATGCGCCTTATCACGATCATCGCCTCATCCAGTGAGATGTTGATACAGGAGAAGATGAACCTCATTATCGATGTCTTCTCGATGCCCTCGATCTCTTCTGGCTTGAAATCGTTCATCATGTAATCATGGGTAAGTACCACTGCCAGGGGCCTGCCGTGCTGCATCCTTCTTGGCCATGTGGCGTCACATATGAGACCCAAACGATGATGGAAGGGTAATACCTTGAACCAAGCCGTCACCTCCTCAAATACTCTCTCCTCTGCTAAGCGCTGCATGCTGGTGTATATATAGAGCTGATGGAGGCTTCAAATGTTCCTGCATCAGATAGATATTTGAATCCTTCATCTGTACATATATAAGCGTCCCGATGGCTACTCCGATGGATATGGTATACGATCCCGAGGATGACACTCTCATCCTCTACTACGCCGACGGTACGATGGATATCAGATACGAGGCGGATATCATCGAGGAGCTCCGCACGAGACCCTTCGTTTCCTTCAGTATCATGGCAAGGAACGCTATGTTCAACATCGAGGATACGACCGACGGCATCATCGTTGTCTCCATATCCTCCATACGGGGAGACAGGAAAGGAAGAGTAGAAGGGAGAAGATCCAATCTGTTCGCAACGGATACCCTGGATGCTGCGGTAGCTCTCGTTGCTGTGATAAGTGGTAGACTTACCAAGCCTTGTTATCTCACTCTGAGCGTGGGGAAGGCCTCCATCGGAGATATCGATCATTTGGACCTGCAGGAGATAAATATGCAGAGAATGAGAGTGTATAGACCGAAGCTTCACAAGACGCTCCTGCTTGTCCTTCCTGCAGGAAATGTGAAGATCTTACCCACGGCACCCAAATGGGTCCTCGTGAGTATCAAGGACGATCCCTCGTGCTTTATCTCTCCTGATCTGATGCTGGTGCCCGGTGAGGGCCCGCGCCTTGTCATGTAACCGCACTACCACCGCGCAACGGGAAGGGTATCTTATTTTTGTAATATTTGAAGCCGTCATATGCCTCATATACAGTCTGATGCGTATCCCAGCAGAGCTCATCGTTCACTGCATATCCTTCATGGATATGACCCTTGAGGAGATCGTCGCGGTGATAAGGCCGATATGTCATTTGCTTGATATATCCGTCGAGATCCCCGAGGATGGGGCTGTCATCACCATAGGTGACTGTGTATTGGGTAGCAATGACCTTGTTACACCCCTCTTCTCCTTCATCCTCTGCCGGCAATTGCATCCCCGATCTCTCGTCGTGAGCGCGTATGACTATGCTGACATCGGCCACGTACACATATACGACCGCTACGACGGCATCAGCGTTGGATTTCCTGACTACGATGTCGAGCGCCACTGCCGCAGGGATGATGGACCCAGATTACTTACTGACTTCATCGATTACCTCGAGCACTTCGAGGGATTTAACAAGAAGGTACTCAGCGTGCTGGTCCACGATCACTTCGATCTCACCATGTTTGAGGGATATGAAACGCTGCATGTAGGCCTTGATAGCGATTCCAGCACAGTAATAAGGGTAGACGCTCCGCGAGGTGTGAAGCACCTGGAGTTCATGGACTTCGAGGGCTACCCCGATGAAAATATCGACGACATCGAAGCCATCATCTCTGTTCCAGAGAAGGGAGAGGTTGTAATGCGCCTCTACGATGTCATCGATCTATAAGCCGGGAACACCGGGGGGGGGGTATCTTATTTTTGTCCCGCCAAGCGGAGGACAAAAATAGGATACCCTTCCCCCTTCCGTTCTACGGGTACATTTTCTCCATGGCAAGGCGGAACTTCTTCTCTGCTCTCGGATAGGTAAGGTCAAAGATTGCCACGCGCTTGTACCATCTCTGGATGGTCACCGCGGCTTCTCTCCTTCTTCTTACAATCTCCTCGGATTTGCTCCAGTCCGAGCGTGCAAAGAAAGCAGGGGAGCGGCGGAACATCTCCGCATTCTCTATGATGAAGTCCCAGGTAAGATTCGGGTTGTACGCCAGTCCATCGACAGAGAAGGGCTCAACGGTACCTATCATATCCAGCGTGATGGACGGATGGGACCAGAAGAAATATGAGGCACGCGTACCATTACTGATTGGCGGCTTGAATATGGCGAGCATATCTTCCTTGGTCATGTTCTTGCTCTGCATAGGATACCATGACCAGTTGATATCAGGATGGGCCTTCATCATCTCTGGTTTGAAGTCAGGATGCCTGCATATCCCGGGTGCACCCCAGATGTCGTACGTAGATCCATTTTGGATATCATCCAGGATACGATCTATCGGATGGTGTGAGAGCTTATCTATCACAGAACTGTATATAAATCTCTGTGTATGGTTGCAATCTATCCTCATCATATCATACGTGAGTTCTCCGGGAGAGACCAGGACCTCTCCCTTCATCCTCGAGAAGAGCGCCGCGTTCTCAGGCGTGTAGTCATCTCTGCGGAGGATAATATTTCTCTGCCAGTCCACCTCTGGGTGTTCCAGGATATAGCTGAAGGGCATAATGGGATTGTCGCTGGCATCTTTCACATCCACTCCCGGCCTCTCAAGAAGGGTTCTCAGCTGAGGCCATGAGATGGTTCTGTTACGGATCAGGATGTTCTGTATCATGTTGCTATGCGGGTGGGATAGATGCTCCTCTATCCAGTCCCATCGCAAATTGGGGTTGAAACATGCCCTGTGTATGTCCCACCATCCCTTAGCGATACCCTTGAGCAGGAAGGGATGTGATATATGAGGGGATGATGCGATGAATGAATGAGGATTGATACCCTTCTCTGCTAGAGCTTCGATGAGATCTTCGAAGGATTGCGGAGATGGTACGCACACCATTATCGTTCTATATATAACAGATATGTTCTTTAAATACCAATGGTTGCCGGGTACAAAAATAAGATACCCCCATACCGTTCTACGGGTACATCTCCTCCATAGAGAGACGGAACTTCTTCTCTGCTCTCGGATAGGTAAGGTCAAAGATGGTGACGCGTCGGTACCATCTCTGGATAGCCGTTGCTGCTTCTCTTCTTCTCGTTACAATACCCTCGGATACGCTCCAATCTACCCGTGATAGGTCCTTGTCACGGAACATCTCTGGATTTTCTATTATGAAGTCCCAGGTAAGATTTGGATTGGATATTAGCCCGTCGATACAGAATGGTTCAACGGTTCCGATCATATCTAGAGTAATGGATGGGTGCGACCAGAAGGCTCTCTTAGCATCAACACTGTCGGTTAAGGGTGGCTTGAAGAGAGCCAGCATATCTTCCTTTGTCATGCTCTTGCTCTGCAGCGGATACCATGACCAGTTGATCTTGGGATAGACCTTCATCATCTCTGGCGTGAAGTCAGGATGCTTACATACCCAATACACTCCCCAAGGAGAATACGCACCACTACCAGCAAGGTCCTTCAGGATACGATCTATCGGATGGTGTGGTAGATAGAGCATTGCATTGATATATATGTTATCCCTGGAGCGGTTGCGCTTCATCATATCGTATGTAAGCTCCCCCGGAGGTACCAAGGGTTCTCCCTTTATCTTCGAGAAGAGGACAGAGTTCTCATGTGTATAGTCTTCTCTGCGGAGGACATGGATAGTTATCCAGTCTATCTCTGGGTACTCCAGGATATAACTGAACGGCATGATGGGATTGCCACTGGCAAATTGCGGAATGCTACCTGGTATCTCGATAAGGGTCTTCAGCTGCGGCCATGATATAGTTCTGTTGTGGAGAAGGATGGGCCGTATTATCTTGTCATGCAGGTGGGGCAGGCTCTTCTCTATACATTCCCACTGCAGGTTGGGGTTGAAACATGCACTGGTTATATCCCACCATCCCTTGGCGATACCCTTGAGCAGGAAGGGGTGTGATATATGAGGAGATACCACCGCAAATTGACCGGGCCTGATACCCCTCTCTGCGAGAGCATCGATGAGCTCTTCGAAGGACTGCGGAGCCATCATTGTTACTCTGTATATATGGGGTGAGGTGTCTTCAAATATCGATGGGTACCGGTACAAAAAAATAGGGATCTCTTCCTCTACGAGTACATTTCCTCCATGGCAAGTCGGAACCTCTTCTCTGCTCTGGGGAACGTGAGATCGAAGACCGTCACGCGGCGATACCATCTCTGGATGCGTATGGCTGTCCATTTGTGCCTTCTTGCGATCATCTCAGACTGCGACCAGTCATCACGCGCGAGCATCGCCCTGAAGTCACCACCCGTGGTGTTGGACAGCAGATCAAGATGCCCTATGATGAAGTCCCAGGTCAGATTTGGGTTCTTCACAAGGCCTCTGGTGGACAGCGGCTCAATGGTGCCGATCATATCCAATGTAATCTCTGGATGAGACCAGAAGACAACCCCGGCGAGGAACTCATCCTTATACTGTTCATACAGAGATATGAGCGCCTCTTTGGTCATATCCTTGCATCGCAACGGGTACCATTCCCAGTTGATCCGCAGCTCATCCTCTATTATCTCCTGTGTAAGATGAGGATGGCGGCAGAGCTGCCCGATGTCCCATATGTCTTCGTTGTGATGATGCACGAGGTCATACATGATGCGCTTCACAGGGATATTTGGGCTGCTGCTAAATTGGTCGTAATCGGTGTCTGTGTGAGGTTCACCGTCTACCACCATGTCATATGTGATTCTCCTCGGCGCGATGATGGGGGAGCAATGATTGGCGACAGCATAGAGAACTTCGTTCTCAACATCGTAGTCATCTCTCTCGATGATCTCGTCAACATTCCACTCTATCTCAGGATGCTCCAGGATATAGCTGAACGGCATGATGGGGTTGCCCGATGCATACCCTGGCTCCTCGGTGAGGGACATGAGCTCTTCGAGCTGAGGCCATGAGATGGTGCGGTTGTCCATGAGGACGGCCTCGATATCGAGATCATCGAGATGCTCCTCTATCCAGCTCCATTGCAAGTTGGGGTTTGAGCAAATGTCGGTGGCTGCCCACCAGCCATTGGCGAGGCCCTTGAGCAGGAATGGATGGGATATATGGCGAGATATTGCTGTGCCTGGTGGGATGGTGATACCAGCAGCCGCGATGGCCTCGATGAGCTGCTCGAGCGATTGAATGAAGGGCATGAAGGGCATTGTTACTCTGTATATAGAGCTAACGTAGTTTTCAAATATTGATGGGTACTAGTACAAAAATAAGGTACACTCCCCATACCGTTCTACGGGTACATTTCCTCCATAGCGAGACGGAACTTCTTCTCCGCTCTCGGGAAGGTAAGGTCAAAGATCGTGACCCGGCGGTACCATCTCTGGATGACCGTTGCTGCTCTTTCTCTCTTCTTCGCTATCCCTTCTGATGCCGTCCAATTGTCACGAGTGAGCAGTCTCCTAAATCGGCTGGTGTTACTGGACAAGACATCAAGGTTATCTATGATGAAGTCCCAGGTAAGGTTTGGGTTCTTTATGATACCCACAAGGACCCAGGAACACGAGGCATCAATGCCATCCATCATATCCAGTGTAATCTCCGGATGAGACCAAAAGGCCTCAGTGGCTTCGGGATCGTCTCTGTACTGATCATACAGGGATATGAGAGCTTCTTTTGACATGTTAAGGCATTGTAACGGGTACCATTCCCAATAGATACGTGGCTCATTCTCTATCATCTCCTGATCGAGATGTGGGTGCTTACATAGCTCTCGCACATGCCATAAGTCCTCTCCACGGCCATCCACGATGTCATCGATGATGGACTCCACGCGAACGCCACCATGGTAGCTGAATAGATGTGTGCGCATATCCTCAGGGTACTCATCGCTCATTAACAAACTATATGTGACTCTCCGGGTGGCAGGGATAGGGATGTAAGACTCCGTGTAAAGGGCCTCTTTCTCCGGTGTGTAGTCATCCCTTGCAACCACATCGTGCGGGTCCCATCCTATCTCTGGATGCTCCAGGATATAGCTGATGGGCATGATAGGGTTGCTCGAAGCGTACGATGGGCATTCAGAGATGGATATGAGGCTCTCGAGCTGGGGCCACGAGATAACCCTGTTATTGGAGAGGACAGCCTCGATGTTGATATCTTCGGGGTGCTCCTCTATCCAGCTCCATTCCAGATTGGGATTGTAACTCATGTTGACACCCGTCCACCATCCCCTCTCGAAGCCCTTTAGCAGGAAAGAATAAGAGAGATGACGAGACGCGGCCGTACCGGGTGGAATGGTGATACCGGCCGCCGCGATGGTCTCGATGAACTCTTCGAAGGATTGCGGGGCTGGCATGAAGGACATTTGCCCTGTATATATGAAGTAGAGTAGCTTCAAATACCAGCGGGTACCGGTACAAAAATTATGGGAGCAAATTGCCAGAATATTTCTCCTCGTTCTATGGGTACATTTTCTCCATGGCGAGACGGAACTTCTTCTCTGCTCGAGGGAAGGTAAGATCAAAGACCGTTACGCGGCGGTACCATCTCTGGATACGTATAGCCGTCCATTTACGAGTCCTCGCAATCAGTTCTGAACGTGACCAGTCATCCCGAGCCAGCATTTTCCCAAATAGACGGGTGTCTCCCGAGAACATCTCAAGATGCTCGATGATGTAGTCCCATGTTAGATTTGGGTTCTTCGTAAGTCCTTCGAGAGCACCGGGGCTCTCGGTATCAATGGAATTGAACATATCCGATGTGATGGCCGGATGGGACCAAAAGGCGATCCCCGCGAGGATCTCTTCTTCTTTGTAATGCTCATACATAGATATGAGCATCTCCTTTGATATATTGGGACATTGCATCGCGTACAAGTCCCAGTGCACTCTCGGCTCATTCTCGATAATCTCCTGTGTAAGATGGGGATGACAGCAGAGATATTCCACGTCCCATATCTCCTCATTCTGATGATTCGCGAGGTCATATATGATGCGCTCCACGGGGATATTTGGGCTACAGTTGTACCTGGCATAATCGATGAGATCGCGACGAAAGGTGCCACTCACCAACATCTCGTATGTGCACCTTCTCGGGGCAGGTATGGGCTCGCATCCCATCGCCTTGGCATAGAGTATCTCATTCTCTGGAGTGTAGTCTTCTCTCTCCACTACCTCGTTGATATCCCAATCTATATCCGGATGCTCCAGGATATAACTGAAGGGCATGATGGGATTGCTCGCGAACTCTGGATATCCTGCGATAGATATGAGGCTTTCGAGCTGAGGCCATGAGATGGTGCGGTTATCACGGATGATGGACCCAATATCGGCATCGTCGAGATGTTCCTCTATCCATTCCCATTGCAGATTGGGATTAGAACATATCTCATCACTGTCCCACCAACCGTTAGCGAGTCCTTTGAGCAGGAAGGGATGGGAGATATGGCGAGATGACGTGGTGCCCGGCGGTATAGCGATGCAAGCGGCGGCGATGGCCTCGATGAGCTCTTCGAAGGACTGGATGAAGGGCATTGTTACTGTGTATATGGAGCTAACGTAGCCTTCAAATACCAGCGGGTATCGGTACAAAACTAACGGGGATGGGTATCTCTTCCTTCTCTGCTTCCTCTACTGGTACATTTCCTCCATAGCGAGACGGAACTTCTTCTCTGCCCGAGGAAAGGTGAGGTCAAAGATTGTTACGCAACGGTACCATCTCTGGATGACCGTCGCGGCTTCTATCCTTCTCTTCACAATCTCCTCGGATCTGTTCCTATCTACCCGTGATAGTAGGGTATTGTGGAACTTCTCCGCATTCTCGAGGATGAAATCCCAGGCAGTACGTCCCCGCTCAGGGCAAGCGAGATTTGGGTTACGGAGAAGACCATCGATGCGGGATGGTTCTACGGTTCCGATCATATCCAATGTGATGGATGGGTGCGACCAGAAGGCTATCCGAGCTAAGAGTGTTTTACTGCATGGTAGGTCGAAGATCCTGAGCATATCCTCCTTTGTCATAGATTTGCTCAGCATAGGGTACCATTTCCAGGTGATATTGGGATAGATATCCATCATCTCTGGTCTGAAATCAGGATGCTTACAAGCCCTCCCCACGTTCCAGGCACAAAGATTGATACCATCGTTGATATCCTGAAGGATACGTTCTATTGGGTGATGGGACATCAGTCCCGTTGCCCTGTGATATACCAGTGCTCTCCGGGGGTTTCTCCTCAGTTCGTCGTATGTAAATTCTCCGGGAGGTACAAGGTGCTTACCCTTCATCCTTGAGAAGAGAACCGCGTTCTCATGGGTATAGTCCTCTCTGCAGAGAATATCGAACGCTCCCCAGCCCACTTCCGGATGCTCCAGTATATAACTGAAAGGCATGATGGGATTGCGAGTAGCGTATCGCGCATCGATCCCCGGTCTTTCCAGGAGTGTTTTCAGCTGGGGCCATGAGATGGTTCTGTTATAGGTCAGGATAGTATGGATCTCGATATCCGTTATATCGACCATATTCTCCGATATCCAGCTCCACTGCAAGTTAGGGCTGTGACACACCGACCAGGCACCCCACCATCTCCTAGCGATTCCCTTGAGCAGGAAGGGATGCGATATGTCTGGAGACATGGGAGTACGGTGGTGAATCCTGATACCCCTCTCTGCGAGAGCTTCGATAAGATCTTCGAAAGACTGCGGAGCTGGTACGAACGGCCGAATGAGCGTCATTGTTACTCTGTATATCTAACCAGTGGGTATTTCAAATCCACTCTCCGCCCAAAGGGGGTCCAATTTTACGGAGAAGAATATCATATCTATATATACCCATGAACAACGCTATCGTCGGTCTCTCCGCGCTCGTGGTAGTTCTCATCATAGCCGGCATCATGCTATATATGAGGGATCCCAAGCCGGATCCGAAGGATGTGATGAACCTGAAGAGCACCGGCGCCGCGACTCTGGCGGAGATAACAGTATCAAACAAACTCTATTTTCCTGATGTACTGGACGCCATGCAGCGGCTCGTGCAGAAGGATACGACGGCCACCGCCGTGCAATGGACCAATAACTTTGACGGCTCCTCCATCATCTGGTTGAAGCAATGGAGCCCCAGCTCAAAAGTGAGCGACAATCCCGGAACGTATCTATACGTTCCGGCATGGAGACGCACATAGATATCAAGCCCTCTCAACGAGACAGGGAATCCGGCTGTCTTTTTGAACCTCTTCTCTCTCGTATATATCCATCATGCTTCTGTCATACTTCGAATTCCTGGAGGAACTCGGCCCGTCCGCCGCGGCGAGGTCTCCTCTGCTGAAGTGGAAGCAAGCTCTCAGAGGAGTAGAGAATGGGTGGTGGGATATCAGTGCCGCTCTTACCAATCCCTACGCTCCATGGGAGATGATAGACGGGCACATCGGTACTTATGACTGGTACACGGCGGTTCTCATCGTACACAGTAACAGAAATATAACCATGGACCAGATGTTATCCCTTCCGGGCATAGAAGAGGACATCTCAGATTGGACCTCTCACCTCTCTGTTCCGCTGAAATTTATGCTGGGATATCCGGAGATGGGATGGGTTATCTCAGATATAGTAAGCAGACCGGACTACACAGAGGAGACGGGGAAGGAGATATATATCACCGTTGCGTGCCACGTACGAACTCGTATCCTCTCATCCCAATGAGGTCGCGGACTGGTGCGCGATGAGCCGTTGCGAGAGGATACCCGCCGCGTTGATCCTTCGAGATATTGCCTCCGGATCTCCGCTGCCGTGGAGCATGGAACATCTCTGCGAACATCCGGGTCTCACCATGGAAATGGTGGCGGAGAATCCTTCTCTCAACTGGCATGAATCTCTTCTCTTCCATCCTGGCTTCACAGTAGATTTCCTTCTCTCCTCTGATCTATCCCGCAACGATCATCTCTGGGTATACCTCTCGAGGAACCCGAACCTTACGATGGAATATCTCCTGTCCCATCCCGAGATCCCCCGCACTCCTTACCTGTACCGCAACCCCAACCTGGCCCGCCCCGGGGCGGGCACGCAGTGCCCGGGATTTCGTCCTGGATCACCTGGACTGGTGGAAATACGGAGCAGGAAGACAGATAGATTGGGCGCACTCCGAATGGCCGGCCTCGACGGAGAAAGCGCGAAGATGGAAGCACGCCATGCGGATCCAGCGCTGGTGGCGGCTCAGATCAAGAAGATAGATACTTCCCCCTCCTTCCCCGTTTATATGTACTTTATCGATGTCTCTGATGATCTGTTTTTTGTCCCTCGGGGGACAAAATGAAGGTGTAGTCTCGGGGACTACACCTCTGGTTACATGTAAATATTGATTTGATGGACGCTCATCGCTCTGTATATGATACAGATAATGGATCACCTATCGAAGCTTGCAGTTGCTAAGTATGGATGCGTGGAGATTTCCAACGACCAGTTGGCTGATCTTGCTGGATTCAACAGTGAAGAGCGGGAACTGATGCATATATTCTGGGATAAGATGTTCAACGATAGCTGGATAGCTCTGACAAACGAGCTCATTAACACATATCTAATAGACACACCAGGGCCTGATGCGCTGCGTAATTTCTACACGAGAAAGCTTATCAACAAATATCAAGAGGATATCGACTACCAAGAGACGACAGTCGAGGATCCACTGTTTCAGGACCTAAACGCTAACCCGTCAGGGCTGACGGGTGGTGAACAGGGGCCCAAAAGGGCCTCTTCTTTGAAGCGTTACTTCAAAGTCACTGGCAGATGTCTCAAAGACCTCATTATGTCAGCAACTTCGGACAGGGGAGCGAGAATACGACGATACTATATCAAGGTTGAAAGTTTGGTGGTAGTTATGAGAGACATCATCACCATACAGAACAAAATGATAGCGGACAAGAGAGTTCTGGACGTACAGAGATCTCTCGCTGCTCTGACAATCAAACACAAGAGTCTTCTCAAGAGACGAACCTATCCAAAATTAGGACTCGCTCGCAAGGGTAAATGCTTCTACATTATCAGGAACATCAAAGAAGAAGCAGGCAGATATAAGATAGGCATCAGCGATAACATCGATCGTAGACTCAAGGAGCATCGCACAGATATACCGTTCAGCAAACTGATTGCTCTGTATTTCACCATCAATAACAGTGAGGTGGAGAGAATAACAAAGAACCGACTTCAACGACTTAAGCTTATGAGTCCAGTCTGTCACGAATTTACCTGTGGTATACAACGCAGCACGTTATTGATGATAGTAGAGACAGTACTGGAGGCCTACCTTTATGAAAAGGTGGATCAAGATATTCTCGATGCGTACAATCAAGAGGTATTACTGGGAGAAGAAGATCTCTATGAGGAAACAGCAGAAGCCGATGAAGAGGGAGAGAACGAAGATGAGGACGACGCTGATGCCGAAAACGGAGTCGATGTGGTAGAAGACGAATACGTGGACCCCCCAGAGGGACAGGATCCCTCCGATGTTGTTTAGATGTGTCCCGTTCAGTGTTCCCACGGATCCACGGATCCTCGTGTACGAGGATAGGATCCCTTATTTTTGTCCCGAGATGGGGAAGGGATCTTTTGAATACGTTCTCTTCCGTATATAACCACCGTAACCATGGAGGACTTGCCGGAGGAAATTATCGCTAGCGTGAGAAGGTATCTCTCCCCTACGAGTGATACCATGTTCTCTCTCTCGTGCCAGAAATTTCACAAGAAGGGGATGCCCCATCCTGTAGAGAGGGAAGATATCGCCTGGTCCGCGGAACTCTTGGAATATGTCTTCGAGTGCAGTGTTCCGCGCCAGGGATGGGTATCGTACTTCGCGGCCCAGAACGGGAGATTGGAACTGCTCCAATGGTTGCACGAGAAGAGATATCCCATAGAGACATACTATGTACGTGGTCTCGCGAAGATGGGGCGTCTTTCCGTTTTCCAATGGATGCACGGGAATAACTACGAGATAAATACCCGGGCAACGTCTCGACACCGCACGCTGGTTGCAGGAGAATGGCTTCGGCTGGGGTGTCGATGTATGGAAAGGAGTATACAAGCGTATTTCCATAAACCTTCTCGGCGAGGGGCCGCGTTCCTCCTCGGGAGTACAAAATAGAAGACCCGAGAGGGTGAGGAACAGAGAGGGTAAGCTCCGCGTCCTGGAATGGCTCAGAGAGAACGGTTGCAATGGGGAGTAGATCCTCGCCCCCTCCCTTCCTCTCTTCTTATTTTTGTTCATCTCCCTGTATCTCTGCTTGCATGAACTCCCTTACTTCGTCATGGAGCTCAATTTCCCCCGCATCCTGGACTGATACCAAAGCTTCTTCATCTTCCGTTTCCGTTCCCCTTCCCGTGCGAGGAATGGGAGGCCAGTGCAGAGTATCGGTTCTACCTTCTATCAGTGCCATATCATCTCGTGTATCTTTGACTCCTTTTTCATACGCAGACACGAGGGCCTTCTCCACCTCTTCTTCTCTGATGATATCAGAGATAAAGGAAGCTATCCTCTGTACAGAGAAGAAATCCAAGAGGGCCTTGCGTCCCGCTACCGTTCCGCGTAAGATCATTGTATCTCTGAACTCTTCCCAAGTCTTCTCTCTGATGACCAGTATAGAGGAGGGTTGCAGCCACTCCGGCTTTACCGTGATGCGCTTCCATCCTCTGGCAAGGGCATAGAAGATAGAGAACTCTTCCCTGCTGATCTCTATACCCATAAGCTTAGCTACGGCGAAGGCGCCACGGGTGCCGGAGAATCCTTCCATTACTTGGCCCAGGTATATCTACGATAATTCTCCCCCATCAATGAGATAATCAGCGGAGAGAAGCGGCTCCTTTCCGCTCCCGAATTTGAACGTCCATTCTCCTTATATATAACAGCAAGATGGAAATTCCTCGAGATATTCTGGGCGTTGTTCTCTCTTATCTACCACCCTTCATGGAGGTAATGGTTAGCTCGTTCGATGAACCGGAGCCATGGGAGCTTCAGAAGATGGCATCCCTCGGTCTCGTTCGTGATGAGAGATTGCTATCCTGGGCAGAGAAGAAAGGACTCCCCCGCGATGGTCGCTTGTTTGAGAATATGGCCTTCTACGGGTGCGATCTGGACGGGGTAGAGATTACGGTCTCTCTTGTCAAGGCCGCAGCGGCTGGGGGATCGTCCCCGGATATCGTTATGGATTTGATAAGGAGAGCGGCTCCCACCGTTGATGCTACCGAAATTATCGATCTTCTTGGCAATATCGGGGGGATCGTAGTGAAGAGAAGACACATCGACTTCATCAAGGATATATTCCGCTCGGGGTTCGATACGGGCAAGCTAACGGAAGTTCTCTGTCAGTCTGTGGGATTCTTTCTTCCGTTGTACAATGATGAAGAGCTTCTTGACATATATATCGAGTACCTTGATACGGCAGGATATGACTACAATGAAGTTGCGCGTATCATGGAGTGCCGCAATCTCCGGTTGGTAGAATATATCCTCAAGGACGGTCTGTCTCTCCAGTGTTGGTACGATATAGCCGTGGGTCTCCGCGGCGCTCCTGACAGAGATATCCTCCATCTCGTGTGCAGGAAGATAGAAGAGGATCCCAAGATAGGAGAAAAGGCTTGCCGTAAGATAGCGCGGCGCATGCGACCCTCGGACGATCTTCTCGCCATGATCAGAGAAGAGGAAGGAACTCTTGCCCGGATATATGCGGAGGGATACTATGCGAGCGACTCGGAAGAGGAAGATAGCGATGACTCGGAAGAAGAAGAAGAGGAAGACTAAGCCCCTCCCCGGAGTTCCCGATGCGCTTCCCCTATTTTTGTACCATGACATGGGAAGGGACAAAAAAGAGGGGGGGTCAAAGGTGGTGTTGTGTCTTCGCCACCGTACGTGCCTCCCAACGGTAGCGATAAGTCACTACCAGGGATATCAATATGTGGAGGTACGTATGTACAGCAGTACATAGATATGTAGTACTACATATCATTCTCTTCATCTTGATAATGGTACATCGCGAGGATATCACGGTGTGTCGCGTTGATGTATTGCCAGTGTAGGGAGTCGTCACGGGTGATAGGTGGTATGTCGTCATCTTCATCGTCATCCCCCGTGACGGTGCGTGGATAGTACGGAGTACATTGCCCCACGGTAGAAATGGGCAATCCAACGCAAGGGGTAACGGCGGGACCATCAGTATCCTCCGGAGCTGTACAGCCCTGGAGATCATCCGACCTCGCAACAGGAACATCACTGATGGCAGAGAATTCTCTCGCCAGTGCTTCCTCGTCCCAGACAGGACCATCGCTATCCTCCGTGTCATCAGTGTATGGGGTTATTTCTCTGACAGGTGGAAGGGATCTACGTGGAGGGCCATTGGAGTTTGCTGCTTCATCCTGAGCAGCATGCCATTTGGGGTTTGTTATATTCCATATGAAGGGATGTTTACTTCTCGTACCATTGGCATAGTCCTCTTGGATATCCAGAGAAGCCTCACGCTTAGCATCTTCGATAGGCAGGCCGTAGATATGGTGGAGTACGTTACGCCTCCTTTCCTTTATGTCATCCTCTAGTCTCTGCAAGTCAGGAGCACTAATCATTCTTTTGATTGTTATATCTTCGCGCGAAAAATAGACACTCAGAAGGTGTACTACACCCATACACTGTTAAAATATTTGCGCGGGACACACCCCCCCCCTATATTCGATATCCATGACCGCCCCCGGGGTTACGTGGGGACAATATCCATCCCCCGCAATGTCCCCAGCTTCTTCCCCGCCAGTGATGGTAGGGCTGGCACGGGCCGCGCCACGAAGATTTCATGCCCTTTATTTCTCAAGGTAAGTGAAGTATTCGGATAGACCCTCGATGTTGGTACTATATATCATCAGAGAGACATTTTATCCTGGATGCTGCGCGATCTCCCGCTTCTTGTTTTTATCACAAAAAAAAACGAGGGCCCTTATTATGATCAGGGAAGGAGGAAAAGGGGGAGAAGTCCCTTAGTTTGCCTGAGGTTTTCTCTTGCACGACTCTAGGTCCTTGTAGTGGGGGATTCCACGGACCTTTAGCCATTGCAATGTCTTCTCGAGACATTCAGCTTCCTCTCGGGTGGTGCGGTATTGTTTCGTCAATTCTATATCCCGGTAGAGATACGAGAAATTCTCATCGACGATCCCGTACGTCTTCATGTTCTCAGCGCTATGCAACCATTCCAGGATGTTTATTTTCCCGTACGTGGCCGCCTTGCGGAGGATGTCGTGAGCGTTGCACTGTCGCCCGATGCAGAACTTTACCATCCGGATGCTTCCCGTTTTGGCAATCTCTCGCGCCGGCCAGAAAGGCGGAGTGTATCCCTTCTCCATCAGCCATGTAACGAGAGCCGGCGACTCCAGTTCGTATGCCCACTCGAACGGGTAGGCAATCATGGGAATTCCCAGAGAGAGAAGGTACTCGATCATTTTGGGATGTCTGCTCTCGAAGGCTATGGCCATTGCCTGCGATGGTAGCGCCTTTTTCCAGTCCATTCTATCTGCGGGATAGTACTGGCCACCATAGATCGTATTGTAGTGGTGATCCACTAGCATCTTGAGTAGGGGGAGATCTCCGCACCGGATCGCCTTCTCGGCGGCCACGACGAAGCTTCTAGTACTCCAGCCCCAAATGGTCATGTCTCTGTTTCCATGTCTCAGGCCATGGATCAGTGCCTCTGCCTGGAGAACGCTGCACTTGAACTGTTTGTCCCTCTCCAGGAACTCCAGGAACTTTACGTCCCCGGCCACCATCCGTGTGTATATCTCCCGATCGTGGGGGGTAAGTCCCTCCATTTCTAGGATCTCGGGAACCTTTCGTGGTGCCTCTTCTGGACGGTTTTCGTTCCGGGGTAGGTTTTCTTGATTTTCCATAGATTTATGATCTAGTAGTCACCAATCTCTTTTATACTTATCTATGCGTCCTTAAAAAAAAGGAACGGGACATATCCCTAATTTTAAGACTACCTTTAGCTAGATAACACGGCTACCAGAGACTACTGGATATAATGTTCCCAACCGAGATTATAAAGCAAATAGGCTCCTTCCTCTGCGCCTGGGGCGCAGATGCTGACGAGGAGGGTGCGGAAGGCCTCATGGTATACATTCTCTCTATACTGGGAGGCAAGGGAAGTGGACACATCGTTATAAGAAGTATTACCATAGATACACAGTGTCCGGGATGGTCCTTGGCGTACCCCAAGTTGACAATGGAGAATGAGCTCATATTCTATGAGAGACCAGTACCAATAGACGAAATCCCACCGTACGAGATGTTTGGCACCATTCACCTCCTGGGTACTCCTCTGCCCCCTATTCGACCAGCAGGGAGGCATTCTTCTCTCAAAAGGATCAGAGATATGGATGTATACTCCGGCCCCCTTCTTCCCAATCCTGTAGCGGGGATCACCCTTACTATCTTCATGAGCGAGGGCATCCCGAAGAGCAGGATACTAATCATGATGAAAGGCCCCCGACCCGGCTCCTGGACGGAACTTCTGGAAGGATCCGATCCGTGGCCACTGCCCTACTCCCTGGCTATCATCAACTCCTTGGTGATGGAACCGATACCCCTACGGGTGGTCGGAGAAGATGTAGAGGAAACCCTTGTCATCACAGGAAGCTGGGTATCTTCCATGTCCCTCGAGGATTGCCACGCCGTCACTGTTAGACCGGGTCTCGTTGTGCGTAACACAACATCGCCATATTTCAGCAATACAACCCTCGTGAACGGGGTACCCTTGGCATCGGGTGCGAGCTGCATCTCAAGAGAAGAAGAGAGCACCAGGGCCCTTCCTCCCTTTGCCCTGGTTGTAGCATAGGAGCAACAGGAAGCCCCCCTCCTTCCTGTCCCTTATTTTTTGTCCCCTTCCTTGCGCCACCACCTAAGACAAAAATTAGGGGAAGGAAGGGAAAGGAGGGGATATCTTAATATCGGTATATGAACGCTCCGACATATCCCAGTTCTCTCTCCCTTCTCTTCTGTTCTTCCTTCTCCTTCTTGATGAGTTTCATTTGCCTTGGGAAGGTACAGGTACTTATGAGCTTCCAATCCCATCCTTTCTCTATATCTCCGAGTACCTCATCGAACAGGATATTTCTCAGCGGATTGATGGAAGGTATCTCCTCCGGGGAAGCGCCCGGTACCCACGGGAGATCGGGATGGGAGGCCTTATCCTCTTCGCTGATGGAAGGGTTGCGCGAGAGCTTCTCCCAATCCCATGGTTTATCTCTGTATCTGAGCACTGCCCCCATGGTCACGGCAAGATGGCTCGAGAACCCGCGCCAGTAGCTCTCATCCTCGGGATGGGAACTGGAGATTATAATATGGGGATTTCTCTCGAGACAGGATAGATCGAATCCCGCCCTCTCGTCCGGTCTCGCTCCGCATCCACACTCTGCTCCCTTGACACGCCAGTTCCTGATTGTCTCCCACGGAAGGACCGAGCACTGCGCTTCGTGCCCGGAGGATGCATCACTGGAATAGCTCTCGTTGTCGTCGTCTTCTATTTCGCTCTCTTTGCCGCCTCCCTTACCTACAGAGTACGAGGGAAGACTTCCGTCGCTACTCAGCACATCTTTCTCTCGCAGATGAGGGGATCTTCTCGCTAGCTCCTTGCTCCTGTCAAATCCTATCATAAATCTAAGGAGGAAATCTCTCGTTGACAGTGGGTTGGAGTATAGCCCTTCCTCCATCTCTCTGGATATATATTCCACTGCTTCGGCCCGGGCCGCGATGGGTCCCCTTCCTGATGCCGCGGAGGCATAAGCGTCTATAACGCTAAATATGAACTCTCCGAACTCTTCTGACATATCCAGCACAGGCTGTCTGTTATATTTTGAATGGGTATCGCTTCAAATATAGCAACCGGATACCGCAGGACATGCCCGGGCCGCGCAAGCTTCGTAAGCTCATTGATCTTATTCTCAGTGATCAGGATAGGGGGAAAATGATGGATGTGCAGTTCTTGATCGCTAACCCGATCATAGATCTCGAGGATATATCAGGAAATCCTTCTCTCTCCTGGTCCTGGTCTGACATAGCAGCGAGGAGCGATCTAACCCTCTCCTTCATCAAGCGGCACAGGAAGGAATTGGAACCGTTCTCCGCTCTTCTGAGGGCGAAAAATCCCTGGGTGGAGAGAACCGGACTCTTCCCCGCGCCGGCGACGAGAACAGAGTATCCCCCACTCCCCACCTTCCATGATGCCGTAATTAACGAACGGAAGGTAGGGGAACCGTTACCAGAGCACCGGGAAGACGGAGTAAGGTTATCAACAGCAGAGATAGGATGGTACGCGAGAAATTCCTGCTGCGCCACCGTGGAGGAACTTTGCCACGAGGGGAGAGTTTCCCTTAGGGATTTCATGCGGATGTATCCTTACATACAGGAAGGGTTCGAGCTGCCACACATCAGCAGGAAATTGCTGGTGGGATTTGGGGATGAGTGGTGGAAGCTCATCCATCCCGATCCCGGATGTTTCACCATATTGTTCTCTCTCATCGAGAGAAATCTGGACGAACTGATGGGTGAGAAGATGGGAAGGGTTCTTAGGATTCTTCTCCAGGCTTGTCGCGATATCCCGAAGAGTTTCCTTACCAAGCATCTCGAGATGTTCGATGATGTAGATGTCGCGTTCATGGAATGGGAAGCGGTCTGCCCTGAGGATGGGCTGGAACTGGGCATGCCCATCGCTGCGTTCGCGAGCAGCCCGAACCTTCTACTGGAACAGATAGACGATACGGTACCCCGAACCTATCTCGATAGTAACCCTCTGACACGACACCGCAAGAGAGTTTCAGCAGTAGAGAAGATAGAGAGATGGTGGCTCAGGGTTGGTATATATGACACCTCATTCCCCGCCGCGATGCGCCACGCAGAGAAGAAATTTATGGAAGTCCTAGGGTGCTAGTCCTTCGTCCCTCTTCCTCTCCTGTTCCTTATTTTTGTCCCGAGCCCTGCCCCTCGCTCTGAGAGAAAAAAAGAAGGACAGGAGAGGAAGGAAATTCTCTTATCCTGGCTTCCCCTCCATAAAATCCTTCCTGATGTTCTCGAGGACGGAGTGGACGAACTGTTGCTTCTGGCCGCGGGCGAAGATCGCACCGGCTTCTCTCCTGTGGAGAACAAGGGCATTCTGATGTCTTCGGAGTGAGAAGCTCGGTCTCCTCCCTTGATACCGGAAGGGGAAGAGATGGATGTTCCAGGAAATAATCCCGGACTCTCTCGTGTTAGGATATGATAGGAGCGAGACCCCTTATGGTACTCTTTATCGGTCAGTTCCAAATGGAACTGACCCCAGTTCCGGTTCTTAAATTCCATCTTCTTCCCTGCAAATGACAGTGACGTGAGGTACGAGAGATCAATCATTGTTCCAGAAATATATCCTTCCTATCCTTTGGGGTTGTGACACCAGGGAATATATTTGAATAGGGGGATATCCTTGTATATAAGCCCCAGTAACCCTACGAAATGGACTTCTCTCTAGCTCTTTCCCGCGCCATGGCTACCGATATGCAGCTAATTATCGAAGGATATGCTGTAATTTGTCGCCAGAGTGACGGCTATGTGAATGCCTCTGCCTTGTGCAAGGCCGGAGGCAAATTACTACCTCATTGGAGTGAAAACAAGAAGAGTAAAGACTTCATATCTGAACTATCTCTGGCCATCGGAATTCCGATGGCCAGACTCGTCGTGTTTGAGAAGAAACAACACGAACAAGCAACATGGGTACATCCAAGGGTAGCTATCAACATAGCGCAGTGGATATCTCCCAAGTTCGATGTAGCTGTCTCCGGTTGGATCCATGAACTCCTCGTAACGGGAAGTGTTACCCTTCACCGGGAAATGGCTCCGGACACGGTCATGGCTCTACAGCTGAGGCAGTTAAGGAGAGAGAATGAAGAGCTTACTGAGAAGAACATATCCCTGGAAGATAGGGTGAAAGAACTTCTCATAGGTATGGATGAGCTCAAGATGGAGGCGAGAGCTCTGACTTCCAATCTCACTGAAGCAAGGGTGGAGATACGGGACACCCACGAGATAGTATCTGATCTCGCCATGCGAGCGGTGCCTGCCATAACAAACAAGGATGTTATGGAGGTCTTCATGCTCTTCCAGGTACCCAACGGCTTCCACATGCGAGGAGTTCGCGCGCTAGCGCGCGGGCTCGCAGAGCTCGGCCGGCGCAAAGGTGTTAGCTCCGCCAAGAGTGCGGTAAAGACCAAGTATGGAGCGGGGAACTTCACTCTGATACAATCTTGGAATTGCGCCCCGAACTCTATCATGCTGAAACACGACATAAGGGAGCGGCTGGATACACTGGTACGGGTATCAGGTAGTGATATATATCCTATCGTACCGCTGGCCCCGGAAGCCTTCGCCGCTGCCATCGATGACCTATACCGAGCAAGATACTAGATACTAGATACTAGATACTATCCTGGATACTATCCTAGATCCAGATACAAAAAATAAATCCAATCCATTATTTTTTTTGCTCTTCCCTCGGGAAGGAGAAGCAGTTACGATGCTTGTCGGAGATGCTCGATACTTGCCGCAGTATGTTTTATAACAAGACAGAGGTACTCGGCGAGCCTCCAATTATTTCCCGATACGGCTTCGCTCAGCTTCTCCTTGCATGATATCAGTCTGTCTTCCATCTCCCGAAGCTCCCGCTTGAGTTCTTCTTCCTCTGATACGAGAGGAGGTCCGGGTTTGGAAGCTCCCTTCCCGGCGTTCCTCCGCGATCTCTCCGCGGTAAGCTGGGAGTGCAACGCTTCCCTCTCTGTCTTCTGTCTTTCTCTGAGAAGTTTGGCTTCGGAACTGTGCGATTTCCCGCACTCATGCAGGAAACTAACCTTCCTGGGCACGTCCCAATCTCTCGATGCCTCCGAGTTGGCGCGGTCTTCTTCCCTGTGACGTGCCCGCATACGTTCCGTCTCTTCCCGGTGTCTCTTGGCCATCTCCTGGCGCAACCCCTCAAATTTCTCTCCCGTGGCTTCCATTTCTACGGGCAAGATCGTGGGGCAGTATACCGAAGATATCTTATATAACAAAGGAGTTCTATCCGTGGAGGGAGAATGTTGGGTATCTTCTCTTCCTTACAAAGTCTAAAATCGATACGGGGATCTTCGTATCGATTGATAAGATGTCCAGGAGGTACCCACGACTTTACGGAGAGCTTGTCCCGTTCACACAACCGTTAGAGACTTCCCACCCGAACGTTTGCATAACTGTTAATTTCTGGATGGACAGAGCAAACTTATCTTCATTTCCACGGAGATAGTCAGAAGATTCCCTCTCCCCTCTGGCCGGTATTTCCCATCGGTGCTCGCTAAATGAAATCCTCCAGGACCTTCGCGCGCTTCATCAGGCAAGACAGGATGGTATCCACGATATCCTCGGGGAAAATTCTCAAGAGAAGGATCCTTCTCTTCTTCCTGTCCTTCGCCCTTATCAATTCACCCTCCCAGCATAACACTGCCAGAGGGAGCATATCTCTCATCGGAGGGTTCTTGGATCTTGCTATCGTCATCGAGTTACGCGGCACAATTCCCATATCCATGTAATGGAGACACGTAGGACCGTCACGCTCATCATTGAGAGCAATTATACCTAGATCTCTCTTGACATCCTCCATCTCTATATTTGCATTCGGGATCCCCGATGCTGCCGCTATCTTCTCCAAATCTCTGGCATGAGAGAACATCAGAGCTTCATGTGCGTTGATCAGATCGGTAATTCTCTCGATATCGAACAGGGAGATGAGAGGCATATCATATCTTGGTACATATATAGGACCTACTCTCTTCCTGAACCGTTCCGGTTTTGGTTCCTGGTATTGGAGCCAAGGGGAACTTCTCGCGAGCAGTGGATATATCGATATCTTATCTCTGTAGAGATCGAACACTGCGAGAGATAGGGCGGACACCGGGCTGGTTCTTGGGTTTATGAAATCAGCGAAGGTGTTGCTATATTTCTCCATGAACGGGAACCAGTCCCTCTTCGCCGGGGAATCGGGAAGATTGAAGTATACGAACGGATATAACCCTTCCCACTTGATATATCTACCGTAAGGACGCGGTATCTCTCGTGCCTGGACAAGATATCCATCCACCGCTATCAATGGACCCGTATACCTCGCGAACACTTCGGGGAGAGACATTTTGGAGTTATATTGGGATTTGGTGTTCCACCAAATAATGCCGGGAGATGGGAGAGCAGAAAGGAGAGAACTTCCCGCATTCCCGGTGGCCGTGGAAGACAAAAATAGCAGGTGAGGGGAGTTCGCTTACCAAATCTAGGAAGAATTCTCTTCTTCCTCTTCCTCTTCTGTACCGGAGGATGAAGCTTCCGATCCGTCACGGTCCCGGCGCTGGTAGTAGAACCCACCGCATCCCAGACGGTTGAGTCTCTTCACTTGCCAGCCACTCAGTAAGCATTCGTTATCGAACGAATATTGCTCCGCATCCTCGGAGGATATATTCATCTCGGCAGCCAGAAGATCGGCTATATTCTCATCCAGGTTCATAAGATCGCTGATATCCAATCTTGGTTTCTTGCCACTGGCAAGGATAGTCTTTACCATCTCCTCCGATTCGCAACGACACTCAACTATTTGATCGAAGATATAGGTCCATTCTTCCCCTGTGCGACGCCCGTTGGAGATGAGACATTCCATTAGCTTCGTATCGGTATCATACATGGCACAGTCTATCAGCTGATAAGTCTCCACATATCTATCCACCCTCAGTCTCGCCGCCAGTAGCAGGAGATTTCCCGGCACCTCATACTGCAGATCAACCCAGTCCACCTCCTTATCCTGCTTCACTAGCTCTATCCAATCATCATACCAATCCTCTTCCTCGATATCAGAGATAAGAAGATCGGGAATGGATTTCCTGAGCCGGGCCGCCATGACGGGAAGTCCTTCCCCCAGGGGTAGAAACCTAAGAATATCAACGAAGATCTCTCCCGGAACTTGCATCATCGAAGTGTCCTTATATATGAGAGACAGGAGCTATTCAAAAAAATAGAGGATGCTCTGCCAGGGAACGGATAGGGATATCCCTTCACATATCATCTACCATGCGTTCTAGATTGGAAAATACGAGCTTGGATCCATCATGAGACTGTGTAACCTTATCTATCAAAGATCCGAGGGTAAGGATACCCGTTGATCCATTTATCTCAGAGTGTCTCATAACACCATCCTTGATGAGCTTATCTACTATATCAGACATTTCAAATTCACGGTACAGTGATATCTCTACGGTGTACGATATCAGTCTGGCAACAGCATCTTCTGGTAATTTTTTAGATTTCCAAAGCTTCCTGATATAATGAGACTTCCGTAGCATCAGGGAGATCAATATATCCCTTGGTTCTCCCTTCAGTAAGATCGGAAGATATCTATCGATACCCAACCAGTCTACTTCTCCCATAAGAAGATGATCCATATATAGGTCCTTCTTTTTATGGATACCTTCATCTATGAGAATTCTACATTTTTTGTAGAAGGACAGTTTATGGTCCTCGGTGGTTCCCTGTTGTAACCACAGCAACGCATGGTAAGATTCCATCTTGGAGAATGCATCCAAAGATGTCTGTATTTCACTATACCAAGGAGAATCCATTATCTTTAGACATTTATATACTAACTTGACAGTCTTCCAGGCCTGGATATAGTCTCCAACCTTGGAGGTAGTTGTTGGTATGGTCATGGGGAGGAGACAACAGAAGGGTTTATTCTCCAGGGTACTTTTGCAGTAGCGAATAGTATCGGATTTGAGAGGTTTTACTAGTTCATCGTAGAACATCTTTGTTAAGTAAGTTAAGATCCAAGCCTCGGCCGGGATGGGCTGCAATTTTCCAATCGCTTCCATCGGCTGTACTACCTTCACTATGAAATCGCTGAGATATTCCAGGCAAGAGTCGATACTATCACCCGATCTCGTTATCGTATCAGCTACCAGTCTTACCTTTCCGAGCAACATAGCAGCGATTTTCTCTTTGGATGAATACCCGGCGAGAACCCCGAGGAGATGGCTCATCCCACATGCTTGTATCATGTCCACATCGGAACTTTTACTCATAATCTCACTGACTCTCTTCCTCCTGTTCTCTTCCTTCGTCAGTTTACACCGCTTGCTTCCTATCTCAGCAGTGAGTACTCTGTTGATATATTTGATATCTACCACGGCGTTGGGATTTCGTTTCAGGGTACGGTAGACATACGCATCCATCGCGGACATGCAGACCACATCATACTCCATGGAGGTATATTTCTTGGATAGAACATTCAGTATCTGGTGGTGACATTCCTTCAGTTCTCTATCCTCGAACTGAGGGTCTCCATTCTCTCCTATGATCACATCGTCACATTTGTTAATTATAACAATCAAACGAGCATCCCTTCTCATGTCCTCCAGAGCAGAGAGAAGAACCATATCATCCTGCGTATTGAGAGCTCCCTGGATATCTACCACCAGCAAGATTATATCGAATGTCTTGATCTTACTGGATAGATATTGATAGTATACTCCCGTTCCCCCGTCATTGAGACCGGGGATATCGTAGACCGCCAGTTTCACTCCCTCAGGTAGGGTTATAAATCTGTCACCTATCTCCATGTAATGGATGATCTCAATGCAGTCTTCCTGGGTAAATTTCCCTCGTTCTCTCTTCTCCGATGCGGCCAGATTGGCACGTTCGTTAGTTTTGTACGCATTCTCTGCCGTCAGAGAAGTAGATGAAGAGACATATACCTGCGGCAACATCGTTGACCGTTTGTGTTCCGTCTTTGCAAGGGTATCCATCAGGAGAGCATTGAGAAGGGTGCTCTTTCCCTGAGAAACCAAACCTACGATTGCTACGTTAATTTCCATGTCTGGTATTATCTTCAATTTCCTTTCATCAAATGGAGGAAAGGATCCCCTCCCGTGACTGGTGATGGGGGATGCGGGAGATCCTCGGGATTTTTTGAATGGGGCAGTACCCTATCATATATCATCTCAGTAAGGATTCTAAGTCAAGGATGAACCCCTTTGCTCTCGCTCTGTCTTCCGCTCTAGCCGGAGATGTCAAGCTAAATTTGGAAGGATTTGACGTCATATGCCGCAAATCGGATGGTTATGTCAACGCCAGTGCTCTCTGTAACGCATTCAACGCTACCCGTAGACAAGGAGAGGGAAAGAAGGAGTATAATGCCTGGATCAAGAGGGATGGACCGCAGGACTTCATGATAGATCTATACTGTGACATCCATGGGGCTACGAGAGAAGAGCTCGGAAACTCTCCAACATTTATAGAAGTTGAGCCTCCGACGATCGTCGGAGGCTCGGGTAACAATCCACATTCAAAATTGGTAGCACTAGCCAGAGCTGAGCTCGAGAAGTATTGTGATGAAGGAAGGTACACTAAGGCAACTTGGGTACATCCACAGGTAGCCATAGCAGTGGCCCAGTGGATATCTTCCCGCTTCGCGGTGAAGGTTACAAAATGGATATACGAACTCTTCATCTGCGGGAGTACCCATCTCTCACTGACCCGGTCATCGGGAGATATTCTCAACGAACAGCTGAGGCAAATGAGTCTCACGGTACAAGAGAAGGATAGTACCATCTCCCGACTCGAACTAGAAATAGCGAATCTCAAGAGAGAAATAAGGGAGAGTTCCACGGTTCTTCTCAAGGAAATTAAGGACAACCACGCGGAACTCAGCATCGTTCACAGAGAAGTAGATCTGGCCAATACTCGGCTGGTGGAAGCGCGGAGCGAAGCCACGGAAGCCAGAGCCATTCTGATGGATGTAGCGGAGAGGATCGTGCCCGCTGTCTCCAATACCAAGACGATAGAAGTATTTCTCCTGTTCCGTACGGCAACGGGATACTCCATGAGAGGGGTCCAACGCAAGAACCTCGGTACCCTGAAGAAGGAGATGGGAACACCCGCCATTCTGGAGCTGGATTGTGCCCCCAATTCTATTCTTCTCAAGTCCGAGATACGGTCCCAACTGGCCACGGGATCAAAGAGAAAGCTAGCTGCAAGATACTCCGATCTTACCGTAGTAGACAAATCCTACACGGAAGAGATGCTCGTGTCTGATATCCGGGCGATATACGCCAAGAAATACTAAGCGGAGATCCTCCCTCCCTTTCCCCTTCCTTTTTTTTAAGAGAATATCTCCTAATACAACTTAGCGTTCGACCATACCCAGTATTCCTGATGTATTGCGGCCCCACTCGATACATTGCTCCCGAGTATCTCCCTCCTGCCCAACCAAGTAGGATGATCGGACCAGCCCCGGCTCCCCCAGCGCCCCGCAGCCTGGCCCCGAGGAGTATATCCTCCCGCGAAGAGAGGAGCACAGCTTCTGCCCTGATGACTATCGCGAACCTCAACACCTGTGCTCAGAATATCAAAAGCTGGTCTCAGTCGGTTCCCAAAATATTGACCCACGGGAGATTGTACAAACTGGTCGAGAGAGGCCTGTCTCATGGCCAGTCCATACAGAAAATGAAAATATTCTCCTCGGCGGGACGCCCCTTGTTCGTGCGGGATATACTGAAAGATCTCCTGAACAGTGTTGAGGCTGTTTATGATAAGATAATACTGGCCCCAGTACCCGAGGGAGAGCTAGCATCCGAGGACCCCCCGAAGCTCATGGAAGAACCAAAGATCGAACGAGTCCGGAAGTTTGATGAAGTACCAAAACCCGAGGAAGTACCAAAACCCGAGAAAACCCCGGAGCCCAAGGAACTCCCGAAGTTCGAGGACTTGCGTCTAGATATTCTGGATTATCTTCTGGATATGATAGGACCGATGATGTACCAAACCTTCCAGCTCTCGAAGTTCATAGAACCAGAAACCTACAAGAAGGATCCTTACAAAATACAGCCCGGGCCACACGTGCAAGATTCAGTCCTTCCCGAGTTTGAACTGACAGAGATCGATCTTCAGAAGATCTCCGATGAGATAAAGGAAATAGGAAATGGATATCAGGCTCTGATAGATCGGATCCTGGAACTCATCGAAATCCCGGACGAGAAGTCTACCAACTGACCGCGCCCTCTCTCCTCGCGGACGCGTCCCCGCAAACAAGCCAGACAGACTGGCCCCTCTTTTTTTTTCTCCAGGAACAGAGAAGGAGAAAAAAAGAAGGAGAGGTATTGTCTCTGCTACCGATCTACTTCAGAGTATCCCTTAATTTCTCTTCCACCCTTCTTCTTGCCGCGGTCTTATCTCCTCTGTCGAGTTTTCCCTTCTCCGCTATGGTTGCCTCTATCTCTGCTGAAATAAGACTCTTCTTGGAAGGGCTCTTGCTGCAACATCTCTCCGATGGGTGTTTCATAAGCTCCTCTTCTTTGAACGGAAGCTCCATTGTACCTGCTATGTATGCCCGTCTTACCATCTTGTGCTCCGGCATACTGGTCTTTATGAAACTATCCACCGCTCGCAAATCCCATCGAGTAACACGATGCGGCCCTCATCGTCGATACCAAAGAACCATCCACTCGCTGTGCTCGTAGAGTGCGGTTCGGATACAGAAGATCCTATGATTGTTCAAGCGTGATATTATCGATGATACAAGAAGGGGAGTCGTGATATACCGTCCCAATGACCAACAAACAGAGATAATGAAGGGGCCGCGGAAAGTGCGGCCCCCCTTCGGAGGGCGCGTCGGGATTAGACAAGCTATAGAAACTATCTCTTCTAACGGCCTTCCTCCCGGATCATTCCCTTTGCGTGGCGGAAATTAGGGAATCCTACATATATATCCTGTAGTAGCGAAGGGTCGGAAGAAATTTCCGACCCTTCCCAGAGAAAATATCGTACCTCCCTACGATGGGAAATTCGAGGACAAAAATAAGGAACGGACATTGCGGCGGGGACTTCTAGCTGGTAGATAAGTGAACCGTATCTGCGTTGATGTTGATGGTAATATTGGCTCTCATCTGCTGGAGCATTTCTATAAACTTACGCATCCTCTCCCCTTGCTTGAAGCTCTTACCGCTGGTCTCCCTCATTAGCTCTAGTTCTTGGTTGATAATTCTCCATTCCTCTTCCGTGGGAGGGGGCTTGACATCATCAGGCCAAGTAAGCGGCTTCCTCGGGGTATACTTCCTCGGCTTCTTCTCTTCCTTGACAGGAATGGAAGGGGGTGGTGCTTCACTCTCTCCTTCTGTCTCCCCTTCTGTATCGCTGGAATAAGCCAACCTCTTCGGTCCCTTCGATTTTGTCTCATCATCCAGGATGGGAAGGCGTTCTACTCTCTCGAGAGCTTGGCGCGTGGCGGCTGTTGCTTCCGCTCTTGATACCTTGGTCATGGCAGTTATGATACCGTCAATTTCCTCCTCGAGACCTGGACGTTCGTAGAACCATTCCGACCCTTTGCTAGATCTTACATCCTTGTAGAAGGAATGGAGCGCCTTCTCTATCACTTCCATATCTTGCACAGCCCATTTACGCTGACAATACAGAGAACTCTCCGGGGTCCTAAAGTCAGCGAGTCTTCTCTCTACGGACTCAGTAAGACCTATCTTGACAACTCCTTCCTTGTTAGGATTCTTAATCATGTAGATGAACCCGGGGCGGGAACTCTTCTCGTGAATTCTCAGGTATACTTCTTGCTTTCTCTGCCATCTTGCTCGTGACTCCGCTTCGGCTTTGGCTCTCTCCTCTTCCCTTACTCTCTCTATCTCTGCTTCCTTGATGGCGAGAGCTTCTGACTGCTGCGATAGCTGGAGTTGCATCATCTCCATCTGCTGCCTCATCAGTTCTACTTCTGGGGTCTCGTGCCCGAGTCTTACCCCGCCAGTAACCAGAAGCTCGTGTACCCATCCCGAAACTTGGACAGAGAAATCGATGGATATCCACTGAGCGATGTGAACGGCGATCCGTGGGTGCACCCAGGTTACCCTTCCGTTGTTACCGTGGTTCTCGTACCGTTCCAGCTCTGCGGTGCATATATGCACCGCAGAGGAAAGCTTCTCTATGAAGGATCCGTATGTTCGTTTCCATGTTTTGTACTCTCTGTTTCCAGCCCGACACAGAGCGGTAACGTTGATGTATCCATCCCTAGCACGACATACGACCTCTATTCTTTGTCCTGACGGGTCCAGCAGCTCGAGCACCGCGTCTTCTCGTGGTAGTACGGGAGCGATCATAAGGGATGATTGTTGCATTTCGAGCATATATAACAGAGATGGCGTGTCATCAAATGGAAATATAACAGCGCGGAAGTGTTCACAGTCAGCCAAACAAGAAGTGTACTCATTCTCAGTGTAAAAAACACGCAACGTTTGGGGGGCCCGGATACAGGGTGAGCTTCTCTTCTGCGAAGACCATATACTACCGGAGTTTCCATGCTCATCTTGTGAGCTTATCTACAGACTCACGGACGGTCTCTGCGAGTTCTGCCGAGCGTTTCCCAAAGTCAGGTTGCAGAAGCAAACGAGAGTTCTAGCTGCTCTCCAGAAGCTACCTCTTACTCTTACATCTTACGATGCACCGATAGACCAGGGAGAATGCTCGAGAAGGAGACCGGACTTCCTTTACGATATGGGATCCCATTGTATCATCGTTGAGTGCGACGAGGACCAGCACCGCGGGAGACCGTGCGAATGCGAACAGAAGAGAATGATAGAGATACACCAGAGCCTGGAGGGGAGACCCGTCATATTCCTTCGGTACAACCCGGATGACTACAAAATTAACGGAGTAAAGATGGACACGCCGGAGAAGGTACGATTAGATACTCTGTCCAAAATGCTCATGGAAGTGTCATTGAGTCCTCCGAAGGTTCCCCTATCCGCTGTGTACCTGTTCTATGATGATAGTACTCTGGATGCCCTGGAAGTCTCGATATCTCTCTGACCGGGGGAGGGACCCTCCCTGATCATATTTTACAGGCCTATCTCTGTTTACACTGAAGGGTTACCTTGCCTATTATATCGATGAATAGAAATCTGTCCAATATTGAGCAATACGAGCAGGAAGGAAGGGCTTTCATAGAGGAATATCGGCACAGTGACATGGAACTCTTCCCCGGCTGGATGGAGAAAGAAAAATCCAGACTGCTTACCATGGGAGACCCCCGAGAAGGTGTCGTGGAGAAAATTAGCAAGAAGGAGGGAGAACAACGGTTCCATATCGTAACTGCCGAGAGAGCGGCCTTTATCTCAGTGATGAAGGAATCTCTCCATCACAGTATGGATACCGTAAAGGATCTGGAAATTAGCGTCAGGGATATCGTCGGAGACGCAGCGAGAGATAGACTTGCCCGAAAATTGGAGGAAGCAATGAGAGAAATTCTCCTGAAGATTGAAGGGTCAGAGCCTCACAGCTATACTCCATGTTCTCTCAGAAGACTGGTATACGATATCTTGCAGGATGATATCTCAGAGCGGGATACACCCCATGATAGATGCTGCGTCTACAATTGTCTCCGTCCGGTGGGTAAGGTCGGTCCCACTGAGTTCTGTGGAGTTCACGCTATCCTCGGTATCATGTACAGAGGAAGACATCTTGAGATCCAGATGAAGCGGGACATGCGCCGGTTTATATCAGTGCTATGTAAGTATGATACTAGTACTTATGATCACTTCCAGGCGATAGAAGAGTATGAATACTACTGTCTGTTTGAAGCCTTTGAGTCCGGTGTTCTCTCCGATCTCTTCCGCAGACTGATCGGTGCATTACATGCCGAGCTGGATTCCCACGCGCTTGCCGGTCCAAGGATGAGAAGATCCCGTGATCCTTTGCCACCCGCTCCGCTCGCCGGGAACGAAAGTCCTGGTTGGTACGGAGAAGAAGAAGAGAACGCGGACAGGGATGCGGATGAGAATTATGGGTGCAGAGAAGAGGAATGGCAAGAAGGAGAATTCTCTGATTACGCCGAAGAAGAAGAGGAGTCGAATTGGCGGGAGAGATTTTACTGCGATTGTCCTGTTCCCGTCCCCTGCGAGAATGCGCTGATGTGTCAGTGCAACACGATGAACGAAAGACGGTGTACTGGTATCTTCATCATCGAGACAGAAATTGAGGGAGAAGTAGTATCCAAGACAACGGGGTGCAATTGTTACTATTCTCTGTCTCATCGGTACGGTTACACCTATCGGTGGATGGATGAGTCCATTGGAGAATTATGCAGCAGAGATATCCTCCATAACGATCTTCTCCCGACTCGTGTAACCATTGGATAATCTCCCGTTCCTCCGCGGAAAAAAAGATGGGGAAGGGGAAGAAGGGGAAGGATTTATTTTTTCCTGTTCCTCTGGGGGAATTACACCGATATCAGGTATATTATACCCCGGGGTCTGTTCCACGCCAGGAGGAAGCCATCGAAGTACTCGGGGTAAGCGGGTGAGCCCTCCTCGTATCGCCCGAGCCACTCGTGTACCCAGTCCTTGACAACGAGTTCCCTCCCGTGTCCGGTGTTCTGGTACGATTGCATTTCGTACTTCCTTGTCAGTTTCAGGGGTGGCGGAAACAAGACCTCCTCCTCGAACATCGTATTGTCCGCCCTGGTCAGGGATTCGGCGACGGAGGGAACCAGCATCTCCAAGCGTTCCTTCGTTCTACCTGTGGGGAACCATCTTACTTCCTTGAAAACACCAAGGCCGCCAAAAGGAGTAAGGCACGAACAGCTGGGAAACGTGTCAGGATTTCTCAGTAGATCAATCAAGACAGGTCTCCATTTGGCGATGGTCTCCATGCTCGAGCCGAACACCTTCAAGTTTTTCATATCTACCTGATGGTGATAATCTACCGATACGAGTCTCGTGCCGGGGTAATCGACCTTTCCGTCATAGGCCTTCAGTAGGGAGGTGATACCCTTTTTCATGAGATGGGAGGCCAGCATGGGCTCTCTCCACTCCTTATCAAGGGACAATATCAGTACTTCGAGCTCCTTGATTTCCTCGGCGGTGATGCAGGGATATGCCATTGTATCGCTTAGGATGTGATACTCGTAGATTGTATTGATAGAACGGTCCGTTAAAAAAAGAAGGGGGGGAAGGGAGGGAGGATTCCCCGGTTTACATGGAGGAAAGAAGGTTTACGAGACCCTCGAGATCTTCCTGTAATTCCAGCCCGCGGGAAGGATCGGTAATGGAGCTAACCTTCCTTATTTTTTGCCTGAGCATCTCCAGAACGATGGTCTTGGAAGCCGAAGGGGAGGGAGCGGAAGGAGCGGCCGGTGCGCTCCCTTGGGGGAGCATCATGGAAAGATCGTCTATCTTTCCCCTCATCTCCTGTTCCAATTCTCTTATCCGTTCCTGCTGGCGCAAGAGTTCCAATTCCATATCCTCTATTCTTCCCATGAGATTCCCATTCTCCTCCGGCGAAGGAGGAGAACGCTCCATCAGCTTGTGTACCTCCTTCTCCAATCTGAAACAGTGAGTGGGAAGCATGTCCGTAGGAGCATTGATACACCGGATAAGATATAACACCTTTGTTTGCCCATTCCATGCAAGGAGCTGTCCTCGGAAATAATAAGGGTCGTACATGGGACAACGAGATGAGATTTGGGGATACAATCTCTTACTGAATGAGTCCATCTCTCCCGGAACCCCGTCCTTATAATAGAGATTGGAGTTGTCGGCGGTTTTTCCACTCGCAGCTATACATTCATTATATGATCGATGTGTCTGAGAGAAGCTGGCCTTCATCTGGTTGGCCGTTCCGTTACCGGAGAGCCAGAGCACATCAGCGAATAGCTTCAAGTTGTAGAAAGGGGTGAGATGGATCTCGGAAGGGGCGGTATCCTTGTTACGGAGGAGATCGAGCAGGATAGGACGATAGATGTCGATAATTTCCTGGTTCGTGGCGAAGACTTTGAGATATCTCATCGATACCCAGTGACGATGGGGAAGCCATTCCGGGCACGGGGTGGTTCCGTCGATATCTCCGTCGTATGTCTTGTACATGCTGAGAATTCCCTCCTTCATCAGATGGGAAGAGGAGAATGGCGCTTGCCATTCCCTGTCCAGAGAATCAACGAGGTTCCTGGCTTCCTGTGCTTCCTCCGCTGTGATATGGGGATATCTTATCATTTCGTGCTGGATCTTCCTTATGAGTTATATCAGTAGGATATGCGGTTCAAAAAAATAAGGGGAGAAGAGAAGGAGGAGATATCTCCTTTCTATTCTGTTTTCTGGGGCGGGACTGGTGGCTTCGGATCGACCACCACTCTGCCACCGGGAGTTACAAATCCCCCACGGCCGTCCGTTGTTACGACGTTCCCGTTGGGAGTTACGTATCCGACACCGGGTATATCAGTGAACATCTCGCTGTTATATCCCGCTCCTTAGCTTTAACAAATGGACAGGAGAGGAGGAGAAGTAATGGTTCTCTGATACCCCGTGTCCAAAATTAATTTTGAACACCAGGAACCGTCATATATAACGCCCCAATCAAGAAGGATCGATAAGAATGAATCCCTTTGCTGTTGCTCTATCTTCTGCTCTTGCCGGAGATGTCAAGCTAAATTTGGAAGGGTTCGATGTGATATGCAGGAAGAGTGATGGATTTGTCAATGCTAGTGCTCTCTGTAGGGCATATAACGCCACCGCGAGCCGTGGCAGAAAGGAATACAACCAGTGGATAGTATCCAAGGGACATCAAGACTTCATGGTATCTCTGTACTGTGATATAATGAACATCAAGAAGGATGAACTCAGATCATCTGTCATGAGAAAGATCGAGCCCCCAAGAATTCTTGGGGGCTCAGAAGATGAGGTACACGGGATGATGACATCACTCGCCAGGTCGGAGTTAGAGAGATATACCGATGAGGGGCGCTACGATAAGGCAACTTGGGTGCACCCACAGGTAGCCATAGCTATAGCACAATGGATATCTCCTGATTTCGCTGTGAGGGTATCCAAGTGGATATACGAGCTCTTTATCATAGGTACCGCTCATCTATCCTTCTCCCGTTCTAGCTCGGAAATTCTCGAGGAACAACTGAGACAAATGAATCTTGCAGTTCAAGAGAAGGATAGTACAATTTCCCGTCTCGAGCTCCGCATTCTCAGTATGGAGAAGGAAATGAGAACCAGCTCCGCCCTTCTTCTCAGAGAGATCTCTGATACAAGGGAAGAACTCCACGAGACACACGGTCTTGTTGCCGATCTCTCGGAGAGAGCGGTACCGGTGATAAAGGACAAGGGGAAGCTAGAAGTCTTCATGCTCTTCCGCGTACTGGAAACGGTCGATGAGATAGAGACCATGAAATATCTCATGCGCGGAGTCCAACGGCTCAGTGTAGCTTCCGCCAAGTATGCTACTAAGAAGAAGTATGGAGACGGGAAATATTTCCTGTTACGTACGTGGGAGAACACCCCCAACGCTATGATGATGAAGGAGAAGATAAGAGAGAAGATGGGAAAATATCTCAAGATAGTAGGGAACGAGATTATACCGCTGGTCCCCGTAACCGATGATATGATAATATCCTGCATCGATGATATCTACCGGACACGGGTAGAATAGAAGGTCCTTCCTTCTCCGCTCCTTCCACCCTTATTTTTTTGTCCCTTCTCTTCACTGACCGAAAAAAAGAGGGGAGAGGGGGAATGGGAAGGAAGGGTCTTGTTCCTCTAGGAACGGAGGAGGTATCGGAAGGAGGGATTCCTTACCCCGATGATCATCAGAATACCCTTGTGATTTCCCTCGGATGCCCGCCTTACACATTTCCAAGTCTCGTCATCATCAGACGGTCGGTAGTGCCTGGCAAATAACTGAATATGTCCGTGACTCGCAGCAAGAACGGAGAGTCCGTGGGAAGATATCCTGAAATGGGAAGTCAGGGAATCTATCATATGATCGGCTACCGCTGTTATCTTGGGACAGAACACAAGGATCTTCCCCAGACTATCGTACGATAGATATTCTTGGTTATACCGCATGAACCTCGGCAGATTGTAGTTTATTGCCAGGTGGAAGATACGCTCGGAGGAGAATGCCAACCTCATAAGCTCTTTGCGGGAAGATGGGCTCAAGATACTCGGCGGGGTTTTCATTACCAGAGCACAGAGAAGAAGGAACTCGGGATGCATGCCGAGCACCAGCTCCCGGTCGCATCCCCAGCCCTCGTTCTCCAGTATCCTCCTCACTTCATCCCTGAGTCTTCCTTCTCTTGCTGCTATGATATAGTTCTCCGCGCTGGTCATGCGAAACATGAGATTGTCGTAGAACGGGAGATACTCCAGGATAGCCCGTGATATATCCGAAGGTAAGAGATTCATACTGTGAGCAGAGTATTTATACCGGGAACCCTTCGGTTAAAAAATGAGAAACAGAGGAGAGGGAATCGCCCCGGGGAATTATCCCGGGGAATTATCCCGGGAAATTATCCCCGGATCGCAAGGATATCACATCACGGAGGTGATATCCGTAATGCTTCCCAAATTCCTTGATAAGCTTCCTGCTGCGGAGACGGATGAACGCAAGGGAACGGAGAATTTTCATGTGCTTTCCTTCGGATGCCAGCCTTATATATGTCCAGTCTCTATCTCCGTTATAGGGTACATATCTACGGAACAGATAATCTATACCGTACTTAGCGGCCTTCGCGGCTATCATCCAGGTAGGGATATGAAACTTCCTCACGATAGTGTCGATCATCGCACCGATCTCTATGATATTCCCGTCCTCAGGATACCAGAGAATTATTCTATCCAGATATCCCGGGAGGATGCACCAGGGATAATTCTCGAAGAGGTAGCTTAGTCCGTGGTCCATAGCCCACAGAAGATCTTCTGTGATGAGAATGCTTGGGTAACGATGTTGTACATATCCAGCATCGGGTGAAGGTATATCACCTCCTTACCATGTTCTATATCTTCTATTACGTAGTAGTCACGGTATGTCTCAGTTAAGTCGGGAGTATCCTGCTTGATGTATATCTTCAGTTCCGATGCCATATCCCTCAGAGATACTCTCTCCAGATACAAACGGGAACTGAAGGCCCTGGAAGCAAGGGATAGCATCCAGGTGTCGCATTGGGTGAGATACCCAAATATATATGCTCGATTATTTCCTCCGGAAGATTTAGCATGACTAGCAGTGTAATATACGAGGAGGAAGATCTCTTCAAAAAATAAGGGGAGGGGAAGGGGCTTCTCGGTTTAGGGAATGCACCGGGGCATTGGTTCCGACTTGGGACGACAATATCGGGGAAGATCTTCCTCGTCATCCTCCATCTCCCTTCCGTAGAGACGTGGCGTCGTCGGTAATGGAGCCGAAAGGTCTCTGTATGGAGACATCACAGGATCCTCTATATCAAGGAAATACTCTTCCTTTCTCTCCCTTACATAGTGTTCCTTCAATACCGAGCGTCTCACCGATTTTGGGGCGTACTTCTCCCGACAGTAATCATGAAATCCTACCGCGGGATCGTCCTTCATACTCGGATCGGTAGATTTATAGAAGTCTACTATCATTTTCTTGCAGAAGAAGCAGGGTACGGAGGATATCCTAGGATATCTTCTGACAACGGCTGATTCTCTCTCCCTGGCTTGTCTTGAGAGCTCTCTCGTTATTTCTGCCATTTCCTGATAGGATTTTCCTCCCCAAGCTTCCTGGCAATAATTAGAATTCTCTGTATCCATCAGATGAATGAAGGATGCGGAATGCTAGATGGGAATGTGTAACTATCCAACCGCATCTTAAAAAATAAGGGGAGGGAGAACGGGAGAGGGAAGAAGGGTTCTCTCCTTATCTCTTCACCTTGAGGGAGATCGGGAGTTCAGACTGCCGGAGAACTATGGTATCATTCACCTCGGGAGAGATGGGATCCACTGACCTGAGAGTGATATCCCCCACCAGAGAGGTGCCGGATCCCTCTGGCGCATCGATATCGTGGAGATGTTCCCAGAACTCGGAGGAATCCACGGCGAGAACAAGTATATCCTTGAGATTTCGGGGAAGTGTGATCTCCACGGGATAGAACATGGCATCGCTGTCAAACTCCAGGGATTCCGCGCGCAGGTTGCTGATATCGTGAGAGGTCCCATCTCCCGTTCTCTTCACGATCTTTACTTCCTTGAGGATATGGGAGGACCTTATCAGCCGCAAGCTATCCCTCAGGTATACAAGCCTCTCTCCGGGTATAGTTGGTGGGTAGAGTTTAATGCTAGATGCTCCGGACATCAGTTTGTAAGACAGAGTTGTTACATTGTTCCAGTCAAGAACCGGTGTTCCAGCACGGGGAAGAGAATATCTCCTGATGAAATCTTCGGTTACCTCGATGGGTACCTTGATAGCTACTCTCCTATCACTGGGGTAAGATTCTCCCTTCAGGAAGACGGTGCATATCGGGAAGTCTTCCAATCCCAGCCTTTCTCCTATTCTCTGTACGAGGAACAAGGGGAGGGCGGCAAAGTTGAGGATCCGCGAAATTACGACGGTAGGAAGGGTATCCATCCTTGATGTATGTTATAGACGGATATATCCGATTAAAAAGAAAAAATAAGAGGGGAGGGAAAGGAGAGAGCTTGGGTCCTAATAGGGACCCCAGAGTTCTCTGATGAGATCCCGGGTGCTCCGGGATACATTGTTGGCCTCGGAGAGGCGGAGAAGTTCCCTCGTCGTGGTAGGAAAGAACGGGGGCTCGCCATAGAGGGTCCCGAATGGTGGCTTCGTCGTTTGCGCCCTCATCCAACGCAGGACATCGTGGTGGTCGCCGGTAAGCAGTGGGATAAAACACTCTGTATCCCAGGGAAATCCCTTATTCTTTAGGAACTCAAGAACATCTATCCGTACAGATCTTCCCGATACTGCGTCCCAAAATACAGTGGAAGTGGGTTCGGTGCATACTTCATATTCACAGAGTACCCTCATAACGTCCAGCTGGCCGTAGTACGCAGCCAAATCCATGAGGGAAACTATCGAGGAGGAGGTATATTCGATACCACGATCAAGAAGAGCCCTCAGAGAAGAGCTTCCTCCGTGTTCCGCAATTTGCTGCAACACGCCGTTCCACCTGATGCCTTTCGGATTTTCCGAGGCCTCCGGCAGCGCCCACAGGAAGACGTCCTCCTTCTTCTCCCGGATGGCGCTGCAGAGGATTTCCTCATCCACATATAGCAGCTTCTTGTCCAGGGCCCATCGCAGGACAGGGATTGTGGGCTGTCTCCGGATCTCTGACACCATCACCTCGTAATGGTTCTCTTCCGGGGCCATCTCCATTATTAGCTCTATTGTACCCGGATTTCCTGTCTTTATGGAGATAGAGATCATCTTTTCTCTCATCCTAGAGGGATATCTTCCGCAGCCTAGCCGGTCGTAGACAGCTCTCCGCATATATCCACGGGCGGTGAGTTCCTTGATGAGCTGTTTCTCGACACATACTTTGGGTCTGTAGATGTACAAGAAGAGGGCATCCGTGATCCCGGCATCCACCATCCATTTTGGGGCTAAATCTTCCTCCTTCTCTTGATTTCCTCGCGGAGCAAATATTGCCCTGGATGTCATGGCAAGGCTCAGGGTATCCATGTAAGTCTGGATGACCGATAATACGTCTTGGGGCACGGTAAATATGGCGCTCTTCATATCGTTGCTTGGGGGCAATGATCAAGTGTACTCCTCTGGTATACCCTTAAAATATCGAAGGAAGGGCCCGCGAATCCTCGGATAATTATGCCCTCCCCCCCCCCATATATCCCAAATATGAGCCTTTTTTGTCCTCGCTAATTTTTTAGCATGTTACTTTACTAGGGGTGAGTATATCGCCTTTGTATTAATGCCCATCTATCATCTCCGAAGGATTTATCACCAGCAGTGCGTGGGGTCTTTTGATTCTCTCTCGGTTCGTCCGAGCGGTCAGAAGATCCGTGGCATGGACTTGGTGTGGAGGGATTGATGTCTCCCCCCGCGGGGGGAGGTATTGGTTGTCTTCCTCACTCGGTAATGTCATGAATCTTCTGATGAAGGTACTGCTGGTGATAAATCCTCCGGCGAGGATGGGTGGTCACTAATAGAGGGTGATTCACCTTCTTTTTGTCGTCAGGATTATGGTCAGAAATTTAACCATATATTGCTATATACCTCTTACTGAGTCAAAGCTATTATCTCTCACGCGTCGAGAATTATGACTCTTTCTGCGTCGAGAATGGTGCTTCTTCCTGCTGATACCATTACCCTGGTACGTGAGTATCTTGATGATACTAGCGATATATTTCTTGCTCTATCCTGTTCCTCCATGCTGGAAGCAAGAAGAATGCTCATCGAGAACGTAGCCGGCATGATGCTAAAACATGAAGGACGCGCCCTTGGATATGAAGACATAGCAGCAGAAATCCTGCGCAACCCACAACTGGTCGGACTTCTCCTCGAGGGTTTCGCGCCGAGATGGATACTATGGCGTTCCATCGCCGTGGGGGCCTTCGAGACTGTTGATATATGCTTCAGACATGGGAGGTCCGCTTATGATGTTGATCATACCTATCTGATGCGAGAAGCCGCCCGGAGTGGCAATCTCCCCATGTTTGAGTACCTTCTTGACGAGGGATATCCCAACATCGACACCTTTCCTGCGGCAATAGAAGCAGGGAACACGGAGCTCCTTGACCTCCTTCTTGGCCTTAACCCCGACGAGATGATCCTGCCAAGTTTCTATGATGTAGCAGCGGGGAATGGTTATTTGGATGTCTGTGAATGGCTATTCGCCAGGGGTCAACTTCCCGGACCGGACACGACGCTACGCGCCGCCGAGAACGGGCACCTCCACGTCATGGAGTGGCTGAATCAAAGAGGATGCAGGCCAGACTACAGATCATGCTCGGCAGCAGAAAAGGAAGGATATGTTGAGATGAGAGCGTGGCTCGTGGACGTTGGATTTCCCGTGGATTGCATCTCAATGTTCAAGGCACTTCTGTACGCCCAGCTGGAAATGGTAATCTGGCTTCACAGCGTGGATTGTCCATGGATGGCCCATTCCTCTGAAATAGCCACTGCCACGGGTGAATTAGATATCCTTCAGTGGGCACATGCACACGGCGCCCCGTGGAGCGAAAAAAATTACAGCATCGCACTGCGCTACGGATATCGCGATATAGCACAGTGGATAGCCGAGTCTGGCCTTCCCCGATAGAAGGAGAGATATCTCCCCTGCCCTCCCCCTTATTTTTTTTTAAGCAGCATCCTCTTATTACACTACAACTGTCCTACACAAGGATATTTGATATTAGCTATCGATGGGACCCACACCCACGTACGTACTTCGCTGGAGACGCTCCATCCTCGATCCCAGGGTCGGCTTCCTGAAGGAGAAATATGATGTACCCGAAGACATTGGAAGGATAGAAGCTTCTCTGGAGCTGGAGGAGGACATGAGAGCTGGATTGGTAAATCATCCCTGCCCAAAGTTTTACGACGACCCTGATAAGCTCAGGAGTTCTAGATCCTGCATGCGCCAGACCGGGCCACGTCGTACGACTGTTCTTCTTGCCCTAATACGTGAGCTCTGCTTCAGGGATGAGCTCCGGCTGGTAGCCGGTACTACTTCGGAGCATCTTGTGCTCCGGAAACACTGTTCTCTACGCGAGGAGGACCAGAAACGAAGCGCAGAATATCGTCGGATGATAGCCGAGGAAGTCAATCCAGAGAGGGCAGCCCTTCTGAGACTGGAACATTGGGAAACGGGCATGGAGATCCAGTCCCAAAGGTCAACATCTTTCCCATGCAGAGAATGGAAAATGGCCGAGGATTTCCTCTATACCCTAAGGAGAAGATCCGACTAGGTAGCGCCCCTCCCCTCCCTGAAGAATACATCTTTTTTTTCTATCCCAGGAGAAAAAAAGAGGCATCATATGATGGGGAGTCCCGGAGGAACAGAAGTACTAGCAGTATCTTCTGCGTACAGAACGGTCCGGTTCATCCTCACTGTAACCGCGAACGAGAAGCGTGCCGGGAACAGGAGAGGGAAGGGTACTGCCGTATATAGAGAGGGGCTCGGAGGATAGTTCTTTTCTCCTTGTCTTGCGAGGTACTTCTTCTTCATCCGAGGGGTACCTTTCCTCGAGTCTCTTTGAGGCATAAATCTCTTTGGAGATGGTCGCCAGATATTTCTCTTCCTCTCTCTCCCAAAACTCCTTCTCTTCTTCTTCCCGGAGGCATCGGGAATGATGGTACTGTTCCTTGCCGCCAGCGTATCCTGTCTCCCACGGTTCCATATTCAGAGCCACGCCGCAGAAGCAGCAAAGGGTGGTGGAGGTGACAAAGATCGTATCCTTCTCGCAGAGCATTGCGGGTCTTTTCTTTGTTGGGGGGAAGGCAAGTGAAGTTATAACAGTAAATCTTGCCTTAAAAATTGCTCCCTCCCCTTCCGTTTATCTTCTTCTTGCAATGCCAGTGATACCTCGATCCTCGGACAATTTCTACTATATCATCGGTATCGAACTCCCGGCAGCAGAGAGAGCAGAGGAAGGGATCCTTTCCCTCACGGACGGATTTCCTGAAACCCTCAGCGCACGAGGGATGGAACGATCCAATCTCGGATCTCACGGTGGGATTTCCTGCCTCGATAATTTCACAGCAGAGAACACAAGGGATATCCATTGAGCGGAAGCGATGGGGATTGTTCTACTGGAAGATGGGTTAAAAATAGAGGGGGATATCACTGGCATCCGGCGCAATAGAACCTGGAGGGCTTCCCTTCTATTTCCTTGTATCCTGCTCCGTCCACATATATACGGTGCACGGGAAAGATCAGGATACTCGATAATTGCCTTCCCCCCTCCCTTGTTCTTGTATACCGTGCTTTCATTTATGTAAAGTAAGGGTGGAAGATATATAGGATATTGCTACCCGATGAGAAACTATCCGAGACCAAACTTCTACAATGAACACTCCAGCAAGCACAGAACAGAGATAGTCCTAATATCAGGAGAGAATAGATGTATATGCCGAGAATGTTCTGATTGTCTGATGTGTGGCCTTCTTCTCCTCCCCGACGATTCCCCGTTCGTTCCTAATTCTCCACATGGGCTATGCAAAGGATGTGAGAACCTTCCCGATTGCTACCAATGCGCCACCAAGTGTCGGCCTTCATCCAGCATAGAGGTGGGCCACGAGAAATTTACTGCCGAATACCGGCGGATCGCACCGGATGAAATTAAACGGATGTGGCAAGTGAAGAGGGTGGAGGGTTCTTTCAAATACATACATCCTCCTATCGTGGTTTGCAGTGAGGGGTGTCGTTCTGTCTTAGAGAGAAGGATCCGGCGCAATATCGGCCGAATTATCCTGGGTGAACACTGCGACAGAGAAGCAAAGGACAGGAAATCCATCCTTACTGAGGAGGAGGAGGAATGGAGGACTCTTGTGGATAAAAAAAATGAGATATGTACCATTTGCGAGACTTCTTCGCACACGATGTGGAAGCTAAAGCCCGAACACATCGATTTCTTGAATAAACGGAAGCTTTCCGACGTCAAGAAGGTAATAGTGGGGTGTAAATGCAGCGCAAAGAAAGGGTGCGTGGAATTGATAGGTTGTAGTAATGTGTCCTTGTTGCGTAATTTAGTGATGATGTATTCCGGTAGTTTACCAGCACCGAGCAATGCACGGACTCTTTGGTTATGTGCCTCCGGATTGGAACAGAAAGAAAGGCTCATTCCCTTCTTCTATACGAGAATTACCTAGGTACTTGGTATTTTTGAATGGAAGAACACCATCGTATATATCTCCAAGGTAACGATAACCCCTATGGATTTCTCTCTGTCTAAGGCTCTGGCCGGTGATGTGACACTCTCTCTGGAGGGAATAGATATAATGTGCCGCCAGAGTGACGGATATGTGAATGCCACTGCCCTATGTGCTGCTGGTGGGAAATCGTTCAAGCATTGGAACGAAAACAAGAAGAGCAAAGAGTTTCTTGAGGAATTATCAATGGCTCTCGATGTTCCCGGGGGAGATGTGATCCGGTTAGATATGAGTTACAAGACAAGGGCAACATGGGTTCATCCTCAGGTAGCGATAGCTATAGCTCATTGGATATCCCCAAAGTTCAGCGTCAGAGTAACAGCATGGATATCCTCCCTATCCTGCCGTGTGTACGATCAGATTGACAGGATAGAAGCACTGGAGCGGACGGTTGCCGATATCAGTGATAAGGTGAGGCTCAACGATGAGTTCGAAGCGATGACCCGGGAACTCGAAAGTCTCCGAGCGTTACTGGAAGCGAAAGAGAAGGAGACAGTGAACAGAGGAGAGATATATACCATAGAATGCACCTCTTGTAATTGTATCTATGTCGGTAGCTCCACCGATAGCGAGAGAAGGTTCCAGGAACATCTCCGCGATTTCATGGCAAAGGATTCCTTCGCTGCCCATATGAGGATGCACGGATCCGCCTCCATGAAACTATCTACGGTAGAGGTTGTAAGTTACAGGGAGAGATCGGATCTCCTTGTTCACGAGCAAACGAAGCTGGATGCAACGATAGCTCTTGTGGGTAGAGACAGGGTAATCAACAAGAACAACCCAGTCAGGAAGAGAAGATAGAGAACCCACGTCTCCTTCCCTGCCCTCCCCCCTCATTTTTGTCCATCCAAACCCTGGATATATATTTGAATAGGGGGATATCCTTGTATATATGCCCCCAAGGTAAGGATACAAGATCTAGCAATGGACTTCGCTCTCACACTCTCCAAGGCGCTATCCGGTGATATGACCCTCTCTCTGGAAGGATTTGAGGTCATTTGTCGCCAGAGTGATGGATATGTCAATGCTACTGCCCTTTGCAAGGCTGGCGGTAGAGAGTATAGTACTTGGAAAAGAAGCAAGGAGACCTTTCTTGCCGAACTCTCGTCCGTCCTGCAAATTTGCAGGACGGAACTCGTCAGAACCTCTCAGGGAGGTATACCATCTCATCAGGGTACTTGGGTCCATCCGCAGGTAGCAATCTCCATCGCTACCTGGATATCTCCCAAGTTTGAAGTCAAGGTATCTCGGTGGATACACGAACTCCTTGTTACGGGTTCGGTTGTCCACGGCCGGGAACTTCATACCGCTAAGGTAATGGAAATGCAACTGGAACAGATGAGGGGAGAGGTTCAGGCAAAGGAGGTAGAAATCTTCGATCTCAGAGCAACGGTAGCTAGACTGGAAGATATGAACAAGCAACTGCTCGGAGGTATGCACGGTCTCCAACTGGAAGCAAGGGACGCCTCCCGCAGATTGGATCTGGCAAGAGAAGAGATACACGATACCCACGAGTTAGTAGCGGACCTCGCGACCAGAGCGGTACCCATCGTATCAGACAAGAAGGTAACGGAGGCGTTCCTTCTCTTCAGGGTTCGGTATACCGAGCTAGATATACCGAAGGAGGGATACCACGTCCGCTGCGTCCAACAGAGGGGAATAGCCAGTGCCAAGAGTAATGTAAAGACCAAGTACGGAGAAGGAAATTTCGAGTTGGTTAAGCAATGGAACTGTGCCCCTAACTCTATCCTACTCAAACAAGGTATACGGGAGAGCCTCCGGAAGGTTCTCAAGATGAACATGAACGACATAACCATGCTCGTACCGATGAGAGAGGAAGATCTCGTAGCTTCCATAGACGATATCTACAGAGATAGATACTAGAGAGATACCGGATATCTCCCTTCCCTGTCCCCTTATTTTTTTGTCCTTCCTGGGAAGAGGTAAGAAAAAAATAAGAGGAGGAAGATCCGGAAGGGGCGATCCTTAGTCTTCATCGCTATCTTCATCTTCCTCGGCGTACACCGAATTTATCCAATCGATAGTGAGGATACTGGCGTGTTCCGTGTGGTTCCTCATGTAATCTATCATTCTGCGCCTTGCGTCAGGGTCTCTCTGCAGAGATAGCATCCACTCCAGAGTGGGAATATGTCCGTAATTTATGGCATCGATACACACGGACAGAGGGAATCTTGCTCCTAATCCCACGGCCCATTTCAGGATATCCAAATGCCCTCCCTCCACCGCGTAGGAGCATATATCCTTAGGTAAGGGATATCCGAGACTTTCTATCCACTCTGCTACGTGCAACTGTCCTCCCATGGCGGCTCCATGATATATATCAGAGGCATCGTCAGGGGAGAATTCTACTATGTTATCAAGGAGCCATTGGAGGCTCTCCATACAACCCTCGTACGCGGTATCGTACCATACGAACGAATCCAGCTTCTCCGGTAGCCGTCCTATCTCCTTGAACCAACGGAGAGATTCTACGTTATTTCTCTCCGCCGCAAGATAATACACCGACTCGCTGAGGGGAGCCCCTTTCTCGTATAGGGCTTTCAGCACAGAGAACTCTCCATGTTTGGCAACCAGTATGGATATGCGATAGTCATCCATCCTGTCTCTCCAAACGTATTCTATCATTTCCATGGATACTATACTGTCCCTTATTTTTATCCCGAGGTTCTGGCGTTTCTCCGGTGGCGGAAGATGGTTCCTTGCAACGAGAGCGAACATGGTGGCATCCGTTCCGTGGAGGAACCCGCGCACCACCGATACTATATCAGAAGGAAATCCCATATCTATCTCTGTTATATACTTCCTCTTCCCTGTTAAAAAAGAAAGGGAACAGGGGAGGGGGAGGGAGGAAGGATCCGCTCCGATAAGGTTCCTAGATATATATACCGAGATGATCAAGCATTCTCCTGACATGAGGGAAGGATCGCCCCTTTGAGAGATCCTCGAAGGTCTCCCGGAAGTACGGGGAGTCGCCGAGCCACTGGATAATTTCTGGTCTGTCGTACTCGATAGCTATCTCGATACTACTAGCAGTCATAGGATCCGCAAATTCAAGGATGCTATGGAGCCGTTCCTTAAGTTTTACATGACCATGACAGAGCAAGTTCTCGCACAGAGAGTCGCCCGGTTCGGCGCCGCGGCGTACCATCCACTCCATCGTCGCGAGCATTCCCTTTTCCAGTGCTTCGTTACAGAGTCCCTCAGGGAAGCGGACTCCTTCTCTGTATAACCATTCTACTACCGGGGAGCTCTGGCGACCAAGAGCGAGGGAATACATGGAAGGATCGAGATCGTGGCCGATCTCCCGGAACCATTCTATCATCGGGATGCTACCGGAACTCACGGCACGGTATATATCCTCGTTGAAATCCAATTCCTTGCCGAGGAGCCATTCCACCGCTTCAACATTTCCATAGTCTATGGCTACTCCCATTAGCCACGTATCCAACGGACATCCTCTCTCGAAGAGCCAGTCAAATATCTCCGGGGCATCCTCCCTTCCCATGGCGGCATGGTACAAATCGGAAGACAGAATGGTACCTGTAGAATGGAGCCATTCAAGAGATTTCAAATTGCCCGCTCTGACCGCTGCTTCCGCTACCCCCACTGTATAAGCCGTTCCCTCGGCGAGGTACATCTCGAGGAAGGGAATATGTCCGACAGCGGCTGCGGAGCAGGAGGACGAGGGGCGGTTGCAAAGTCTCTTGGATATCATCCATTGGAGGGCATCCGCGTTCTCAGGATAGAAGATAAGCTCCGGGAGCGTTGTGTCCGTCGAGATGCAGCCGTGGTTATAAAGCCATTCCATAGCTTCCAGCTTCACCCTCTTCACTGCTCGAGCAAATGCATGCTTGCTGAAGGGGTACCGATTCTCCCATGCCCATTCCAGAACATCGATATTTCCCTCTCCTGCTGCCGTCGTCGCGATGCTATCTGTCTTTTCCACCCCTATGATACCCATCCATTCCAGAACATCGATCCTTCCGTACTTAGCGGCGCCAGCGGCGCACATCGAGGGCACAGCGCATCCCAGAGAATAGAGATGTCTCAGGAGATCGAAGTGTCCGTGATCCGCTGCAACAAGGGCACAGCTCTCTGTCAGAAGAATTCCTTGTTCTTCTATCCAGTCTACCATCTCTATGTTCCCGCTGCTGCAAGCGAGCGGTGCTATCTCTCTTCTCATGGAGGGCCAACGGGAATAGAGCCATTTCAGCAGATCAAGATTACCCCAAGCCGCGGCGTGTTCGAAGGTCCAATCTTCCCGTTCCGGGCGCTTCACGAAATTCAGGAGCATTTCCAGTGAGCTGGTGACGAGCCGCCGCGAGAGAACGTACACGCTCTCCGGGTCGTAGAATCTTCTCGATACTCTGGCCAGAACTGCATCCTCCGCTGGGGGGAGAAATTGCCGCAAATAAGCTACTACCTCCGAAGGAATCTCGTGCATTGTCATCTCTCTGTTATATCTATCAATCTTCCCTGTTAAAATCCGGAAAAAAAGAAGGGGAAGGGGGGATCCCTCGCTCAAACTGCTACCAAATTTACGGTGGTTCCGTTGTAGAGTATCATCTTCGTCTCCGCAGGGTATATTCTCCGCGCCGCGTCATCCATCATGTAGAAACGATACCCAACCACCAGTTGCACGGGGACATCGAGGAAGGAATTCCTGGCGCTGGTTCTTATCTTATTCAATCCAGCGGGCACTCTGATTTCCATAGTATCCTCACTGGAGATATGGAGAGACTCGATGCCGAGATCCTCCGGAACATCGAATCTCCATCTTCCCGCATCATTGGTTACTCCCAGAGACAGGAGAGATCCAAACCAACGAGAGAACCAACGCATGACTGAAGCTTCCATCCCGCTGGTGACGGTGACTTCCAGCATCATATCTCCCCATGCTGATATCTTGGTTCCTTCCTGATCTCTTTCTATCTCTATCCCGGCGCAAGCAAGGGGCCGTGCCGCTTCGCTGAAGCTGAGGATATCGAAGCCACTCCTTCCTGTCTCATACTCCAGTGTACATATCAGGGGATTGAGGTTGAACTGGCAGGAGGAGCAGGGAAGCCAGAGGTTTACCATCTCGCGATGGGGAATGGAGAGAACCATACCTTCCCCAAGGACATAATCCACGATAATGGCGGAAGGAACTCGGGATCCGAAGGATCGGAGAAGATACATTCCCTCGTCGGGGGTCAGAAGGGTATATTCCAGGATATTCCTGTAGATATCCCGGGGAAGGCCGATGGCGCGAAGAGAAAGCAGAGTGTCCATTCTGGAAGGAAGAATTATATATACTCCCGTCTCGGTTAAAAAAAGAGGGGAGGGAGGGGTGTTCTCTGCGGCAACTTTACTCCTGGCCAGCGAGAGCGGCGTCAACAATCTTCATCATTGCGTCATACCTCTCTTGATACTTCGCCATTTTTTCCTCCTCGAGGATGCGCAGAGCCGTAAAGTTTTTCACGGACGTGTCGCAACTAGCATTGCTAGCGATTTGACTATCAAAGAAGTTTTTGCGGTTCATGGCAGAGGTGTAGTAATCGTAAGCGATGGGGTCAATTTTCATCGCGGCGCTTTTGATCCTTTCATTCCTCTCCAGTCGTTTCTTCTCGGCGAGAAGTTTGGCTTCCTTGGCCTCTTGTTCCGTTCGTATCCTTTCCTCCCTGGACCGAAGTTCTTCGTCCTTCTTTGCTTGCTTTTGTTCCTTGCGCAAGCGATCTTCTTCCATTTTTGCCTCATGTAGCTTCCTGGCGGCCTCTTTTTCCCGCTTATGCATCTCACCTCTGTAGCGGTTTAATCGGTCCAGATATCTGTTCCACTCACTCCTTTGTCCTTTGGGAAGGGAATCAACACTTCCAACAAGAACGAATGGGGGTGTTGGCTCGAGAATGGAAGGCGGCTCGGCAACGGGAATGGACGGAGGAGGCGGCTCGGCAACGGGAATGGACGGAGGAGGCGGCTCGGCAACGGAAAAGGCACCGGACCGAAGGCAAGTTGTCCGTGGATATCGTCGCAGGTACTCAAGATTTAGGTCAATCTCCTTTCTTCTGAGGTCGAATTTGAGCCGAATGGTATCCCTTAAGCGGTACTCCTCCCTCGATATTTCCTCCCTGCATGAACCTTCCCTTTGGATCTGTACCGGCAGTTTGATGGGCCATTTGGTGAAGAACTTCTTTTTTTCCTCAATGTGGGCTGTCTGTGCCTGTTGTTTCTCGTTATGCACAGACCGGAAAAAGCCGAGGAGGGTCTTCATTTTCCTTAGCTCGCTCGTGTATTCGGCCTCAATCTCCTGACGGATCTTGGTCTGTTCTCCGGAAAGATCCTTGAACCATCGTCGTAGTTCATCAAGGTACTCCTTGTACGCAAGAGAGGGACCGAGGGAAACGGTGTCTCTAATTTCCCGTTCATCTTCCATAATTAACTCTCGCACCGCCTCGAGCTCTTGCGTGGCACATTCGGAGGGCTTGGAACCATTCTTATTCTCTACCAGATCATAAATATATCGCCACGGTATATATTCTGTGTAGTCAGGGATTCTTATTTCGTATGGCGGTATATATCGTGTGGGACAGTAAGCCGTGATAGACTCCAACATGTCCGACAGTGCATTTCTCATGCCTATACGAGGGAACAGGACCCTTTGACAGAGGGAGGTAACCTTCGCTTCCAATGTGCTTAATATGTCAAGGGATTCCCTTGTCTTTTCATAGAGTAAGGGTAGGTTCCAGTCCGAACCACCCCCCTCACTCACAACAGCGAGCAAGGCTTCGTTGATAATCGTTCCGGCCGATAGCGCGTAGCATCGTAAGGGCACGGAAAATTCACATGTTACCCGGTCCAATTCTTGGTCCATCTCTGTGATCTCATCGATGAGGACCTTTACTAGGTCTGTATCTTCACGCGGCTCTATCATTGTGTTAGGGCTTTGGAGATGTACTTAGGGTGTGATTCCTTAAAAATCGAACCACCCAGTCTGACGCCCCCCACCCCTCCCCTAGAATGGGAGGGGTCATCATTATTTCGTTTTTTTAACACCTTACCCTTCTAGTACACTGCTTCTCTGTTCTTCTCAACAAACACGGATCAGCCAATGACACAATTTGCCTATCAATATCCATGCTGTGAAAGCGTCGATTCTCTCTTCTCTTCTCTGGAATTGGACCGTGGACTCGATAATCTGAACAGATATATATACAATTTGGAGGGGTCCACCCGGAACCCCATGTACGATACCATAGGTCGTACGGTCATGTTATGCCAGAAAGATGATATAGAAGAAGATATAAAGGATATATGGGGTCTACTGGAGGACCTATCTGCTCGAGACGACATCCATAGGTGTGCTTACCAGTGGACCGTGCTATCTCAGAGAGCCGAGATCTGGTATCTTGTTCTAGCCAGAGATCAGAAGTTTGGTCTCGATTGCTTCGGAAAGATAGAGGACGTGAGAGCTCGGCTCTTTAAACTGGGAAGGACCTATGGATGGCAAACCCCTCCCGATCATGCTATTCTCGGGGAGCTGCCGGAAACCAGCAGATCAGATCCAATATTCCCAAAAGGCCTCATCAAGAAGGTCTATTATGCTCCAGGTCCTCTCCCCACCTGTCCCAAGGGACAGAAGGAGATGGACGATCTCTTCGGAGATTTCCTATAAGATAGAATAGGAAGACAACCATTGGGGGGGGGGAACTATATTTTTTTTGCTGGATCCTTGTTAATTTTTCAGGGTGCCACGCGCAGGATACACCCTACCCTCACGTAAGGGGATAACCATTACTAATCACTGGACTCCTTTCGTTACTTTCCTGCCACAAGCGCCGGTGCATCTTCCTCAGATCGGGAATATTCAAGGGGACTGGCTGAGGTAGAAGCGATCCTTCTGACCCATTTAAGGGGATGTTCCAGGCGCAAACCCGAAGATGGAGCGGAAAGGGAACTACAGCCCTGGAGAGCCGCCATCTTCCGGTCCTAAACACACATCATCCCTCCAGAGACTGGATCGTGGTGCTAAGGTATTCCATGCCATCATGTCCTATCACATGCTGGGTGCGATTCTCGGGGAGGAGGGGGATATTACCCCGAGAATGAGCACCATCAGAAGATGGTGAAGTACAGGATAGAAATCTATGAGATGATAAATCCTCCATTCGGAGACTTGTTCGATTTCCTGTCTTTATGAACGCACCGGAACCGGATTGATAGCTTATTTTTTGTCCTTATATTCGCTGTCATATATAAGGGATATGGCCGTACCTAATATCTATAACATTGTATCAAGAGAGGTGAAGACTCCCCTGGTTGAGGGGAGCACCGCCGCTCTGTCCCTAGTGGCCAGGGATGGATTAGCGGGAGGAACCCTGGCGGCCAATCTTCTCTTCACTGGAGCAGAGAACACTCTCACTCTGGCTGCCAGTGCTGGGACGGCAAAAATAACAGGATGTGACGCGGTTCCTACTCTGTCTTCTGATCTGGTAAATCTATCTTATGTCAAGGATCTCGGTATAAGAGCGCCGGTGAAGGTGGCAACTACGGGATCTCTGGCCGCTACCTATAACAACGGAACTCTCGGAGTAGGAGCCACACTGACGGGAACCATAGGTCTGGCCGCGGTGGATGGGTATACCCTGGTAGTAGGAGACAGAGTTCTTATCAAGAACCAAATACTTCAGCATCAGAATGGTATCTACACCTTCACAGGAAATCTTCCAAACTTCGTCTTCACCAGAGCCACCGACTACGATACCGTGGCGGAGATGATGAAGTGTTCCTTTGTCCTGGTGCAGGAGGGAACAACCAACGCAAGAAAGGGATACGAGCAGTCGGGAACGGTGACGGCGGTAGGTACGAGCAACGTCGTATTCTCTGAGATTAGTTCTTCCATAGGTAGCGCCGTGGATTCCGCCGTTGCTTCTCCTGTTAACGGAGAACTGCTGACATACGATGGAGCGGCAAACAAGTGGATAAACAAGGGTCTCATGGTGGGACAAAACAAGGGATCCATCGTAACTTACTCCGGGACGGGCTCGGCTTCTTCTTTCATATTTCCTGCTGCTAACGGGGATGTTCTGTCCGGAAATACCGCGGCTCCCGACGGAGTAGTATTCCAGAGTCCTCTCACTTCTCTCGGAGATAAGACACCGGTAGCGGGAAGCGTTCTCGTGAAGAGTAAGACAACGACGGATATGGTTCCAGTGGTGCCAGGGACAGATAACATGCAAGTTCTAAGGGTGAACACGGCAGAAGCAGCAACAGGGGTGGAATTCTCCAATGTAAGACTCATGCTTACTGACGATATCAATGTCTACCAGTGTGATGTGTCCTACTTGTTTCCCCTTACTCCCACCCCAACGGCCGGTATATCTCTGACAGGAGCAGCTGGTACTCTGATATCTCTGGGTAGCTTCTTTGATAACGCCATTGATCAACTGGAGAATTCCTCGATAGGAGGATGTGTCCTGACTGGAGGAGTAAATAATGCGGGTATAACGTTCAACACTGGCTTCCACCAACCGGGGAAGCCATATCACTACGCTCTTACCTATGCTGTGGCGCTGAAAGCAACTCCTCCTCCCGCTGTCCCTCTGACTAACATGATAGTCATAGTGGAGGATCTCGGGCTCCCATCACAACTGATACAAACCAATACAGCCACCATAGTGGATTTCTACGATACCGTTGTAATGGGAGGATGCATCCCGATGATAAATACGATATTCAACACCGCAAATCACACCTATGATGTATGTATCCAGGTGGGAGATGCCGGGGCAAATCCGCTCCTCCGGCTCCTATCTTACACCTTCTCGTGCAGGATGGCACTCTAACGGCGGGCCCTTGGCCCCCGGCGGAGGGGGGAGCTTATTTTTAATCTCTATCAGGAGATATACAACAGAGCCGGATATTCCCATTGTATTCTCATGGAAATTCCTCCCGCCAGAGAGTGCTGCAGTGGTGCCTACCTAGGTATCCCGTGTTCCCTTACGAATGGAGCCGTCATGTCAGGAAATATTGCACTCCTCAAGATATACCTGGAAGCAAATCACGCGTGTCCACCCCCATCTTCCATGCCTCTGGCCGCAAAATCGGGTCATTTTGATCTCTTGAGATATGTGCATAAGGAACGTCTCTTGCAGAGATACAGATATCCCCCCATGCGAGCGGACATCCTAGAAATTGCGGCAAGAACAGGGGATGCGGATTTGGTCTTCACTCTGATGGACGAGGGCTTTCCCTGTGACTGTTCGGTTTACGCCGGAGCCGCCGCCGGGGGCCATCTCGATCTTATGCAGCGGATCCTGGACGAGCGCAAGATCTCCGTGTCAGGAAATGAGAGTCTCTCTATCCTTACTGCTGGTGTGAGACTTGGGCGCAAGGATATTGTGCTTTGGGGTATCCAGAACGGGGCCAGACTGGTACGAAGGAGACTCCTTATTTCCACCAAGTCAGAAGAGATGAAACAATGGATAAGGGAAACATTTCCTGAGGACGGTTTCGTCGAATGGAGAACATATACCTCGCCCCAGGGCCTAGTCTTCAGCCTTGGCCCCGGAGTAATGGAAAATTAAACAGAAGAGGACCCGTATCACATCATCCATATTCTAATTACCAACCATGGAGGTACTCCTTTTTTTTTCCGGACATCAGGATAGATTCTATCTTCTCGAGTAAATCCTCGAGGCTTCCATCATTGGAGACTCTCACGTCGGGCTTCACAAGGTTCCATTCATTCTCTGATATATGGCTGTCCTCAGGAAGGGAAGAGGGTCTTGTTACTTGTATGATGAAGGGATTGAAACGGGAGAGTTCCTCCTCCTCGTGAAGGAAGCGAAGATCGGATATGACATACTTCTTCTCTGGATCCATGGATTCTATCATAAGTCTTACCCATATCCGCTTCGCTCTCTCGGGAAGAGAGTCCGTTCCTATATATCTAAGAACTCTCCGGGGCGTCACTCCGCTGGAGTTCATCGGGATATCCTTCGCTTCTTCCGCTTCCTCTTCGGATTGGAACCCCAGCAAAGGATAGACCAATTCCTTAAGCTTACCTGCTATGGATACCTTGGTATATCCGTGATGTTCCACTAGGTAATCCGCTATGGTATCCTTTCCCGTCCTCTTGCCGCCACAAACAGCAACTATCCGGCTCATTCCCTCTATACAGAATCGCTACCCTCCCTGTCAATTCTCCTGTTTCTAATTTTAATCGGAGCTTCCATAGATATAATATCATAGGTACTAATGAATCCTATCGAGCTACAAGTCTCGCGCGAAGCCAGCGTCTGGTTCGGGAATCTCCCCCCGGCGGAAAAAACGAGATATCTACAAAGGGTATCCTCCTCCGGGGCGTGCTCCCAGTTGCCCCTGTTCCTAAGCAGGGAATATATCCTGACCAGGTTCGTCGAGGACCTTCGTTATGTAGAAGAAGAGACGGCTGTTCGGGCCATCTTCCAGTGCTGCGCTATCAGCTTTATGGAAGCAGCTGATCTTGCTGTATCTCTGGTAGGATCCGCGGAGCGGCTCGGGGAGCTTCTCTCGAGCTCCCTGGAGGAAGCAACCCTGACATTCTACTGTAGTTGCAGCCCGAGGAGGGAAACGATAGAATGGATGGCAGAGAACATGCCGGAGCTGGACCAAGGGAGAATAGAGTTCGCCGGATTTACCATCCAAGATTTACTCAACCGATTTCCTCCTGATTCTGCGGAGTTTTGGAACGGAGTCCTTGCGATCCCGGAAGGATACAGAGAGAACGAGGGATCATTCCAGCGCCAGATCTCCATCCCGATTGATTGCGTCCATCTCGTGAGAGATCCCGCCGCTCTGGCACTGCTCCTCCGGATAGGAGGAGATATGACGGATTACGTCCTCTTCCGCTATCCCGAGGATATCGTACTGAGATGTGGCCTCCCAGAGGAATTGACGGAGACGGAAGAGGACCGAGCGGAAGGTCTCCAATTCCCTCGCTCCATACTGCTGCCGGAGTTGCATCAGTATATCTCCAAATTGGAGAGAGAATAAGGGTCTCGTGATCCCCTCCCCTTCTCCCTTCCCCATCTTTTTTTTAGTACCCAATATCCTAGTACAATGTACCATTAGACATCTTGCGTTCATCACTCACAGTGCTATGCAAACTATTATTACCAGGCCAAACCCGAAGGAGGACTGCGGTTATACTACCGAAGGGATACGGGAGCTTGCCCAATGGCAAGGTTATAATATCGACTGCATCCGCAGGTGCAAAAATACCTACTACGATCCCATAGGTATCATCGGATATGACTTCGATCTCTACCGGAATATGGATACTTACAGTACCGTACTGATGACCTCCTATCTCTATATGGATATATCGAAGAGGAACACCCAAGCGATAGTAGGATCATTGAAACAATTTGGTCGGGACTTTACCAGACTGTACAGTCTGGCGGCCGTACAGTGGGAGAAAGAAGATCTTGACGGTGCCCTCTATGTTCTTGATCTAGTCAAGAAACACGGGTGTGGCCTGCTTCCTGATGAAGCGGCCATATTAATGCTGGGGACCTCCGATGAGGTCAAGAAGGCACTCGGTGATCTGGTCAATGACCAGTAGACTCCTCTGGGTGCTGGGGGACAAATCCTCCGCTCTCCCTTTCCCCTCCCCCTCTTTTTTTTTCATTCTGCCCATCCGAGAGCGGCGGATATGACAGGAAATTCCTTCGTGAATATTCTCCTTATCTCCAGAGCTATATCTCTGTGCTCTTTCTGGGTACTCTCCTGGCACCGAACTTGTAGATAATGGATCCAACTTCTGAGAGTCCCGGACATATATAAGCGGGTAGGAGTAGAAAGAGGAAGCACAGATCTTGCTGTCTCCAGCGCTACTCCACTGGCTATCATTCTATCATAGAGATCGAGGCTCTTCTCTGATAATTCCTCCGCTTCTCCCGTGAAATTTTCTTTGTCATCGAAGGCTTCGGCGGAGGATTGTCTCTTTCCTCCCTGCACCCTCAGAACAAGCTTAACGGGGGAATATCTCTGGCTAAATTCCTGAAACGAGAAGGAGCGGTGGCGTAGAATTTGAGGAGAGATGGCCCGGGTTGTAACGATCTCTACACACATGGATACCATCTCGAATGGTGACCAGTGGGAATGGCCAATAAGATACCTAAGGAGACCTCCTATCTCAGGATTATCCTGATTGGGAGAGCTAACTCTCGCGCAATAAGCTACCAGCGCTTCTGCTCCCTCTGTTCTCCAAATCAGAGTGGCCATTCCTCTGGGTATATATCCGGGATCGATCCCCCGCAATGGGAACAGGAAGGAGAAAAAAAGAGGGGAAAGGGAAGGGAAAGGGGAAGGAACCGTCCTACACGAACCTTCTCTCCTCGTATCCTACGAGGTATTCGCCCTTGCCACGGATGCTTACCGCAACTCGTGCGTTATTCTCGGCAAAGTCGGGGGATTCTTTTGCGACTTCGTCGCTTGCTGCTTGCATCCTTATTTCCTTAACCGTGGAAGGAGCAAGAACAAGAAGGGGGCTGGCCTCGTCCCAGCACTCCAAACCGATATAGAGCCGGCTGGCTCCATGGCGGAAGGCCGAGAGGTTGACCGTTCCGGTACTCGCTTCCAGGTACAGAGAGTGGAATCCGCTGCTGTCTTCCGGTACGAGGAGATCGAGGAAGCTCATTAGAGCCTCGAAATCCTCTCCCTCCCTAATTGTTACCAGCTCGTTGTATCCAACGCTGACAGTGTACCATCCGGCCGAGAAATAGATGTTGAGAGGGGTGCACCACCCAAACTTAACCGGAGCGTCTTCGCCGAACCACGAGCAGCTCTCAGAGCAGGTACTGGCTCCTTCAACTGTGAAAGAGCAGGGTTCTAGCCTCTGAAGGGTGACATATGCTGTCACGGGGCTCTGTACAAGGATGATAAAGACCAGAGGGCCAGCACACACCCTGATAGTAGTAAGCCGAGGCTTACCGACCATCGTCCGGAGATTCCATAGCTGCATGTGGCAGCTGATGGAGCGCCCGCGGAGGAAGGGAGCGACTTGCTGGATAAAGTCACAGAGTGACCAGACCGGCGGCCATTCGGTGAAGGAGAAGCAGCGGGAGAGAGCGTCGAGAGATAGAGAGTCCATAGTGGTATATCTCCTGTTATATACTGGAGCATGAATGGTTAAAATCAAGGAAGGGTAGACAAAAATAGGGATAATGAGGGGAAGGGGATGCTATTCTCTAGCATAGAGCCTCGTAGAGATATCTACCATTCGCGCTGGAGTCAAGGAACAGAGACTCCAGGAGCCATCCTTCCTCATCCTTCGGCTTCAGACCCTTGCGGAATTCCTCGACACTTGTCTCCTTGCGGGACAGGAAATAATGAAGGATACTTGAAGCCCGATGCTTCACAATCAATCGCGCGATATCTCCATCAGAATGCTGGCTTATATATCCATTCGGATGAGAGTCCAACCACCGGAAGGAAGTCACATTGTCCGAGAGGAAGACGGGGAGTAAATCCTCCTCGGGTAAGCATCCTGCCTCTCCCCAGTACTCTCTGTCCGCTATCTCCAGGGCTCGGGTATCACCAGATTTCAGAGAGTGCTCCGCTATCTCTTGGAGGAGAACAATGTCGTTCTTCTCTCTCAGGAGATATTCTATTACCTGATATTGCCCCGCCTCTAGCACCGGACCCACGATATCGAACCTGTCCGATCCATCATCGAGACGCTCCATTTCTTCCGTATTTCCCGAGACTGCAGCAGCAAGATAGGGATCCATGGCGTAGCTGGTAATATATATTACACCCAGACCTGTTTCAAATTTGGAGGAATTAGCATTCCAGCTGCGCAGTGAAGGTGAAGCCGGTAATTTGCATCTGGGGATTGAGACCCGTATTTTGTACCCAGAGGCAGACATTGTAAGTCTTCAGAGTCTCCTTCGTTTGGGATACCCTCGTGGTTGGGGATCGGAGATATATCTTACCCGTATCCTTGAAATCAAACACACAAGCAGATTGGGGATATATTAGCTGACTGACTTCTCCGTAATTCTCTACTATAACGATGGCGTTAGTTAGGGGACTTACGGGAGCCACATCACACTGGATGGTGAGGCTGTAATCCAGAGTATAGTAGTAATTCACTCCCGATGTCATTAGATTTCCTGGGTATCCGAACATAATACCGGTGTTATTCTCCGGTCCATTGGAACAGAAGGCACCGAGGAGATCGTACTGCACCTGAGCCAGTGGATCGTTGATGAAGGATCCCATGGGAATTAACGATCCAGCTGCTCCTCCCAGTGTTACACCAGCCGGCGGAAGAGGAGTGAACACATCAAGAAGAGAGAGACTGGCTAGAAAGTCCGGCTTCGCTCGCGTCATCAGTTCGTAGAGATTTACGTAAGCCAGACGAGTATCTGAAGTAGCATCGTAGTGGAGAACAGACCAGGGATCGTTGGTTGGAGGAACGGCTACAAACTTACCTGTTGCTGTTCCTCTTGCTACGAGAGTTCCGGGAGCGGTGAATGCTCTCCCTAATACAGCAGGAATATCATCGTAGAGAAGGCCGGTCTCGTTGACGGCGCTGGTTGTTGTAACTAGTACCCTATCATCGGCAAGAGGATGAGTAAGATATCCATATCCCGTTCCAGTGTAAGCTACCGTTGCTCCCTTGGCTTTGCCCTGGAATAGGTTCCTATTTGCCCATTTGGAGAGGACTCCGTCATAGGTAAGGAGATCCCCGGCGGCCGGAGCCGCTATGGCTGCATCGGTACAGGTAAATATGCTGGGAGCCCCGGAAGAGAACAAGGAGAAAGATAGAGAAGATACTCCCACGGTAAGATTTCCCGTTGCTACTTGTAGATATCCCTTCCCGCCGCTAATCGTTCCTTCCTGCACGAAGCAGAACGGACCGGAGGATATCTTCTCCGGGGAGTCAAAGTCGGAGGTTCGGCGGAATACCACGCCCCCAGCGAGAGAAATTACCTCGTATATCCCGTTAGTGAACCCGGGGGCTTGATCCTTGAGAAGAACTCTATCTCCCATGATCAGAGCTATCCCGTCGATGGTTCCGGCTGTCACGGCAGCAGTAAGTGTGGCTCCCACTCCTGCTGTTCCGTTATTATACGTTCCTACTATATTAGCAGTAGAAGCGACACGCACCCCGCGCTTCGACACCGCGGAGAGATTCAGCCCGTCTACGTAGAGTTTGTTCGGTAAATCGGTGTCATCTGACGCCACGGCTGTGATACCCGTCACTCTGCTTGTTCCGTTTGTTGAGGTCAGCGCCAGTGTATTATCCGCTCCATCATAGGTAAGGGTAGCTTCTATATTTCCCGGTACGGCAGGAGCCGTTGCCTCCAGGGTAAGGGTACGGGGATCCGTCCCGGTAGTTCCTCCAGTTACCCTCCTCGCGTTCACAGAACGAACATACAGAGTTCCAGCGCTTGTAACATCTACCATAGATTTCTATATATACACAGAGAAGAAGCCACAGGAAATAACGGGAGATCTCCTTCTTCTTTCCTGTATATACGATATGGAGGTTGTAACTCTTCCCTTCGATGCACAAGCCAATGGTACGTGGACCTTCATGTACGGGAGACCGCACTCTCTCAGTATAGAGAGGATATCAGTAGAACTGGAGAATGGATCGGACTACGATGAAATTAGCGTCTACGCTCTTACCCGATCCAGCTACTGGTTGGATGAAGACGCCCCGGGATATTCTACGGAACTCAAGCTCCTCTCGGCAGGAGAATCAACAGCCAATCTGTCCGAGAACGGGAATACCATAGCGTTCTTCGATCTTCCCGCTGGGATAACATTGGAGACACTCCGCGGAGATATCAAGCCTTATCTCGTTAAGGCTTATCCCCTGAAATTACTCAGCGGATACAAGGTTGTATCCAATCTCAATCCTTACGTCAACATATCAACAGATTACAAAACAGAAGCTCCCTTGAGGAAGCCAACGGGGGATCCGGATACCGTCGGAACCCCTAACGATCTCGGCTTTATCTTTGCTCCGCTCGTGGGGAAAACCAAGGGAATCTCGGTAGATATATCCTACGCCGGAGCTCCCATCACAGCCTGGGCTAATTCTCAATTCTCCATTCTGGTGAGATATGTGAACAAGACCTCCGTGAACAAGAGATGTAAGATTACTCTGTATAGTCGGGCTGCAGATCCCGATTCTAAGGTTATATCAGGAGCCCTCCTCAATCCCCTGTTCGAGGGTCTTTCTTACGAATGGCGGGACGGAGCCCCGGGAACCGACTATCTCAAGGCCACAACCGATACTTGTCAGTATGGATCATTGTACCGACCACTGGTGGTACCTTACGAGCTAAATTTCGTGCCGGATCCTTACGACTACTTCGGCGGGGTTCTGGACTTCGATAATTATCTTCTCTTTGTACCGTTCAACGCAGCAAGGAAGGCGAACTGGCTGGCGGTAATTCTAAGCGCGGAGCTTCCTCCCCAATTCTTCCAGTATCCTCGGGGTTTATCTTCTTCTCAGTTTGCTCCCGCTGCTGCTTACCGTGGAGGAGTGATCAACAGCGATGGTCTTATCTTCTTCTGTCCTTACGCCCAGGCCTCGCATACGGCAGGAAAATGGCACTACTTCGATAGCGCTAGCGGGAACCTCTTCTCCTATACCGCTCCCGTTATCCCCGATCTGGTTGATCCCACACTGCCGGCCGAACCGGGAGGATACACCAACTTCCCAGCGTACTGCGGCGGAGCCCTTACAACTACCGGTCTCCTTGTTCTTGCTCCGTTCGGGATATCCACCGCGGCAAACTGGCACTACGTAGATACGTACAATCAAGTAGTTCATACCTACACTGTTCTCTCTCCTCCTACAGACCCGCTCTTCTATAAATACGCTTACTCTAACGTAGCAGGAGATTACATAGTCTTCTGTCCCACCCGTGCCAGTTCCGCGGGAAAGTGGCACTACTTCAATGCCACTTCCCTCTCTACTTCCCTCTATTTCTCCGTTCTTGGTCCTGGCGATATATCAGAGAGGGCTTACTGCGGGATGAGTACCGTGCTGGCTCCTACTTCCATAAGCTATCCCATTCCCTTCGCGCAAGCGGCCAGATCGTTATGGACGGTAATTATCAACGGTACTGTTCCATCGGTCCGGGTAATTCCCATGCCCAGTGGATTGGACGCCAATACCTTTGTAAAGGGAATCCTGGCTCCAACAGGAAGGTTATATCTCATACCGGGATTTAGCAAGGGAAGTACGGTGTGGAAGTACATAGACTATCCCGTGGATGAAGTCTCCTCTCCCAAGGTAGTTTCCTTCGATAATTACACTCCTCTCTCTGACGATGTAACGGATGCCGCTATCACCCCATGGGGTGACATCTTCCTGATACCCGCGTTCACCGTGGGAACATCCCCCACCAAATTCCAGGTAATAAGGAACTTTGCCGCCAGGGGCTTTGATTCTACCGTTGTCACTAGTCCGGAGGTGAACCGGATTTGATCTTCTTCTTTCTTGCGAACAGCGCCTCTACGCAGCCGGGACAAACAACCAGCACTGTCGGATCAAGCGGCTTGGATCCACAGGCAGGACAAGAGATAAGGGGCATACCTATATCAGAGAGAGGGAATTTTAACCCGAATATGAACAATACATCAGCATCCAATATGACTCACATATCGCCGGATATCGCCAGGCTTGTCATTTCCTTCCTTAACCCCGCGGAGAGGGCAGCGTTCTCTCTCAGATCACGGGCATCCTTTGCCAGAGAAGGGAGGGGGATTGTCGCTACTCTGAGAGATAGCGTCCTCTCATCGAGAGATCTTCTGATATATATGGCTGGCGAGCACCGCTTGGAGTCTCCGTTCGTTCTTCGCGCCGCCATCGCCGCGGACAATTTGGATATCGTTCTCTGGCTGGTATCCCTTGACGCGGATCTCTCACTCGAAGAGTGTACCAGAACAGCAGTGAAATGGGAAGCGCGAAGGGTCCTAGCGTTCATGGCAAGAAATCTCTATCTCTCCTTCCCATCAGCAAGAGAGGAAGCCGAGGACCGGAGGAATCTACGGATGCTGGAATTTATCCATGAGCTCTCCGGGACTGGGCTTCCGTGGGTAGCCCCGGTCCTTCCTCCTCTTCCTGCTGACGATCTCTTCTCTGGTCAGACACGCAGGGAAAGAAGATGGAAGAAGAAAGCCTGGAAGAGATCAGGAAGGAGAATGATGACCGCGTGTACCGAGGGTAATTTCTGGTTGATACGCTGGCTCCATGGAGAAGGAGTAGAAATTGACCATCTCTCCATAATTATGATGGTGAAACGCGGTAAACTTAGCGTTCTGAAATGGGCCAACGCTACCATCCCGGACTGGTACCACCGATCCCTGTTCGTACATGCCGCGTTCAGTGGGCATCTGCATGTCCTGGACTGGTTTCTTGAATCCGGGCTCCCCTTCACCATACCAGTAACGGATGTGTTTGAGTCCTTCGGGGACAGTATCAGTCTTCCAATCTGTGCGCAGAAATGGATGTGGGAACGGGAAATCCCTCTCGCATCCGAGATCGCTCGCTTCTAGAAGCGGAACCTTTGGTTCCTCCCTTCCCCCTCTTTTTTCTCCCCATTGAACAGGGGAGATATATCCCTATACTTGTAATGGAGTGGCACTACGATAAGATCCCGTTCTTCCGCTTCGATTACGGGAAGGTTATCGTTCATATTCTTGATGTATATGATGGGGATACAGTAACGGTTGGATTTATCTACGGTTCTTCTCCCGTCAAAGTCAAGGTGAGGCTCGCTCATATCGATACCCCGGAACTCAAGGGAGGGAACGCGAAGGAGAAGGCGAAGGAAGCGAAGCGCTACCTCATCTTCCTGCTAACGGGAAAGGAAGTTCCGTTGGATATATCACGGGCTGAGCTGCGGGATATTCTGTCTCAGTCACAGGAGATCGTGGAGATGGAACAGCTGGGATTTGATAAATATGGTAGAGTTCTGGCTAATATCTTTCGCAACGGGACTGATATATCACAGGAAATGCTGGGAGCTGGACATGCCGTTCCGTACGAGGGAGGGAAGAAGGAACGGGAAGATTAAGATCTCTTGTATTTCCCGATCTTTGTTTTTTCCCTTTATATAATATCTCATGGCACTTCCTATCATTGAAGGTCTAGGGGCAATTACCTCTCTGAGTGTGAGAACATCGGAAATAAGGGCGGGAGGCACCGCGATTGACGTCATCACAGGAGAAGCTACAGCAGGAAGTCTTACACTCTCTGCTTTCCATCCCCAGGATGATACGCAGTTTACAAGCATAATTATGACCAACGATGGTGCCGCTGGTACCATCGCTGTTACCTCCAATTTTGGGGATGTTACCATAGGTGGCGTCGCCCTCCCGCAGCTTGATTCCGATGTTGCTACCAAGGGATACGTCGACCCATTCACCCGCAACCAGAGCGCCAAGAACTCAGCGGCAGCCGTCATCGTTAGTGCCTTTGTCTCTGTGGCTTCCGATGCTCAATCAGTCACTATATCTAACGCTACCATATTTCCTGATGACGTAGTGGTACTGGGTACGGGAAATGTTACCGTAAATGGAGTAGTCATCCCCGCTCTTGGAGATCCCGCTGCCGTATTTAACGAAACTACTCTACTCCCAGGGAACAGAGTGCTCCTGGTATTTGGAGAAGCTGGCGATGCGAGAGCCGGCGTATATTATCTCTCCACTGCCGCTCCAACGTCCGCTGTCTTCGTGCGCTGCGCCGATATGTCCAGAAGCGCCACCGGTAACGAACTCAAGGTAGGATCTCATGTTCTCTCTGGAACAACAGGATATATTATTACTGCCATGGATGATCCGTTCGTTCTCGGCACAGGTCTTATCACGTTCTCCCGGTACAATCTCGGGGATTACACCGGTTCAGCTCTGGTATCAGTGGATGCTGGTGCCAGAAGTATTTCTATATCCAGTTCCAATGTCCGCGGTCAAGTTCTTGCGGCCACAAGCGCGGCGGGCGAGCCAGAATATACCAGTACCATAGGACCGGAGAGTGCGGCCGTTATTGGAGGTCTAGCCGCTAACTTACCCACTGTACGGGATCCCGGGGCCCACGACGGAACCTTCAACGCTGGCGGTCTCGTGTTTGATGGACCCAATCCATGGCCAGGAGACGGAACAACGACAGGTCAATCAGTCTATCATGGAAATCCCGCAGCGATAGGTACTATGCGTACAATTATGACGGCTACCGGTACCTTGAATTCTCCGTTGTACGTGGTACAGAGATGGGATGGCGGAGCATGGGGAACAATGATGGCCATAGGACAGTAAGGAGAGAAGATGCCCCCTCCCTCCTCGTGGGACAAAAGAGAAAGAAGGAGAAAGATCCTTCTTCTTTCCGTTTCCTGCCATAATTAGGCCTCGTCTTATAGACGGGATGATAGGTAGAGGGTGGCCGTGTCCCATGCCACTGGCTTTCCCTTTCCGTCCTTGAACCATACATCGATGGAACCATCCGCCAGGGTATTGAAGGAGGCAGCACGGGCAGTGGGATGGGTCTCGGTTACCCATTTCATGAAGTCCATCATGGGGATTTTGAAACCCGACTTGATGTTAATTTTCAGAAGATCTCCCGCGGATGGGAGATCCATTTTTTGGAGTACTTTTCCTCCCGTTAGGGAGGGATTTACGGCCCAGCGTCCTCCCATGTAGTAAGCGAGTGCAATGAGGACAATTCCTCCGACAACGGCTCCGATGAGCTTGGTGTTCATTTCCTGACTATATACTGGGGAGGAAATATTGGAAAAAATAAAACACCCGCCGTTCTCTTCTCAGCATGGGAGAACACTGGGGATGGGAAACCCCCCGGAATATAATAACTGAAAATTTCCCACGGGCTATATAAGTCATGGGTGCCGGAAGCGTTATAGCTCTTCTTTTCGTTCTTATCTTCCTTTTTGCCGCTTACTTCGTATACCGGGGTACGCACGTGATGGAATCTGTCATCACTGGTTTGGATCCAAAGGTGGTCATAAATGCACCTAAGTAGGGGGGAAATTGCGCTCCCCTGTCTCCCTCTCTTGTCCGTTATTTTTTTTAATGACCCATATCATAGTACATCTACTGAGTGTCTATTACTTTCGACAAACTCCGAGACAATGTCCACCATTTCCACCGCCATCAGCTTCCCCTTGTCAACGGCCAGGATCGGTACGTTGGAAAGGATCCTCCAGACCCTCGACGACCACAATCTCGCCATGCGGGCCTCCGACGAGGACTTCCTCCTGGAGGAATTACGGTTCCTTCTCGCCAGAGCTAATCCCGAGAAGATGCCAAGGGCAGTAAATATTATTAAGAACCGTATCCACGGAATCCTTGGGCGAATCGAGCAATTTGCCGAGGGCTTGTTGGACGGTCGCACGCCGACAGATCTGCGTACCCATTTGCTCGATGAGAAGCGTGCGGCAGGACGCTCCCGTCATCATCACAGACATGGGCATTACGAAGCAAAGATAACGTTGCTATTCGTAGCAGCGATCGCCGCCGAGGAAATTGGTGCAGACCCGGCCGTATTCCCCACCATCATGGAGTTTGGTAGGGCAGACTCGTTTGTCTGTGAACCTGCAAACGGCAGGATGTCCGTGGTGGCGGCTTGCTCCTTGTGAGCGGCTTCATCATTATCCATCAACCAGCAAAGAGCGAGCAAAATATCAGTCGACCGAACAAGCGGTAACTTTGCGGGTTGATAAACCAAACCCCAGCCCATTTTTTTTTCGGGAAATTTATGTCCAATATATACAGAGTGGCTATGTTATACACTGAATGCAGGAGAACCGATTCCGAATATCGGGGATTCCTCATGCTCATCAAGAGAGGAAGGGATGTGAAATATCAACCGATGTGTCCGGGTATGACATCGGACTTCTCCGAGCCATCGGAGGTAGCATTTCTCAAGAAATTCATCGGAGATAACCGAGATATCCTTCCTGTGAACATGGATATACCCGTGTATATAGGAGTGAGTAACATGGAGGATCCAGGATATCCCTTCCTGACCTTTGCTAAGGTAGCAGGAACGGCAGGAACAATAATTCCATCGGAAGGGGTAATCTATGGATCTCTCCTCCCTCTTCCTGCTCCCCAGAAGGAGAATATTGTTGCATTGTCCGTGGATGTTCTCGAGGAGGCTACATATAGATCCTTCTATGCCACGAAGCTAAGTATGATAAGAAACAACAGAATAAGAGTGGTAAAGGACGAGGATCCTCGGAAATATAAATTCTCCCTCATATTTCCCGATGATAAGGACAGGGATACCAGATTGGCCAATGATATAAGGAACGGTATCATTCCCGTTCTGGCCGTAGACCCGGAGCATCCGGAGATTATATCGTACATAGAAGGAGTCAAAGACTTCGAAATTCCAAAGGTAAGTGTAATGGGACTGGAACATAACGTGACGCTTCTAGATCTTGGAAAATACCGTCCCCTATCCCGTATCCTTGTTAATGAAACCATGGCGAAGGGCGATCTTCTTACCAATCTAAGAGCAATTGCAAATTCGGAAAGATTGGAGAACACCATAGCTCAGTATGGAAATCTAATAGGTACCAGAGTAGGGGGAGGGAAGATTGGTTCTTATATTCCTGATATGTACTCTAAAGTCAGGAACGCAACCGCCTATGCAAAGAACCTCGCAACTGGAGCATGGAAGATTACATTCAATAACGGAGTACCATATCTCGTAGATAGCGCCAATAAGTCGATAGCCGCGGCTAATGACAGAGCTTATATCCTTCAGTCTGTTCTTTCTACCCTTAATGATACGGGACTTATGACTCTTCTTCCCCCAAACATCAAACCTGAAGCTGAAGCGGCTCTCGCGGCTCTCACCGCATCAGAGGGAACAAGAAGCTTCCTGGTAGACAAAATAGGAAACGTCAGTCAGAAGGTATCCCAGGCCTCCAAGGCCGTAGCCCAAGGAGATTTCTCCCATGCTACGAACCTTGCGGCCAAAGCCACAAGCCAGACTACCTTCGATAAATATTCCCCGATACTACAGGGTAAAGTTCCCCAATCTTACCTGGACACGGCGGGCAAGGTAGCCAAGGTAAACACAGCCCTCAGAACTCCAATGACCGGAGGGTTCGACGCCGCTTGCATCTAACAAGGAGGAATCTCAGGATATAGTACAGAAGTATCTTCTTTTTTTCCGCTCCGGCTCCGGTTCCGGTTCTGGTTCCGGTTCCGGTTCCGGTTCCGGTTCTGGTTCCGGTTCCGTGGGGGTGCTCTCTGGTACTTCTATCCCTTTCTCTTCTCCTTCATCTGGTGTCCATTCCGGAGATAGAACTGCATCGAAGTCGATATACTCCGCGGAAGTCATTCGTATATATACCGTATCTTCTTGGCTTTTTCTATAAATATTCTCTCCGAGTCACGGGAGGGACGCATATATGAACAGAGAAGCTTCGTCACAAGTCCCCGAAGCTTCGCTTCATCCCTCATTATCCTTATCTTCTCTCCTGTCTCTAAATTTATGAGAATTACGGCCAGAGCGGGGCGAGCTATGAACAGGTAGAGCGCGGCTTGCGTAAGATCTTCCGTGGAGAGGGTTCCTTTGGTCTTGCATTCTACGATAATTTTACCATCGGTAGATATGAAGTCTACTCTTCCCCGTAGAATTATATATCTTCTGCTTACTATGTAATCTTCCCGCAAGGGACCGAGGAGCTTATCTACATCCACCGCGCGCTCGATACAATATTCCTCCTTCCATTCCTTGTCTGAGACCGTCTCTCTAAGCCAGGCAGCGGATTGGGCCAAATCTTCCCTTCTGAGCCAGGGGGTATCCGTTCTTATCTGCAGTGATGCATGGGAGCAGCCGGGAGAACGGGAGAAAGCTTCGAGCGCTCTCTCCTGGTAAGGTATAAGGTTCTCTAATACTTCGCCATTTATCAGCTTGTAACAGAGAGAAGGAAGCATCGTCCCTATCAGGGGAGAGATATTCTCGGTACATCCCTGTATCTTGGATGGAGCGGATATGGGATACGGAATGCTACCCGTTGGTTCCCTCGCTGCTATAAGGGAGCGTATCTCATCCACTGAACCTAGATTTGTAAATTTGGACAGAGCTGACACCGCAAGCGGGAGACAATTCTTTCCCCTATGTACTCTGTCGTTCCAGTTACCAATCATGGATATGAGAGGATCGGAAGATAATTCCTGCAATCCCCTTACCCATAACGGTAGAAAGTCGGAACATACTAGAATCAATTTCTCCGTTGCCCTTGTCATTCCCACGTATATATGATTGGGAAGGCTCTCTTGTTTTGCCTGATCTGGGCGGTCGAGGAATATGAAGACTACCTTCCTTTCTGTCCCCTTGGTAGAGTGACACGTGCTGAAGACAATCCTTCCCTCTATTGCCTGCTTCGGGCAGCTATCATTGGAGAAGTAACAAGGGAAGCGGGAATCGGGATGAAGGTTCTTGTTATAATCAGTAAGAAGGGACTCGAGGCGGTGGATAGGTTTGTTAGATCCCATACCATTGGAGAGACCGGATGAAGCAAGAACAAAGATATCCCCGGGGGAAATTCCATCCTTCCTGCCGAGCATAGCTACTATCATTTCCAGCGCTACCTCTGCTCCCCCAGTCAGGATGATGGATACCGGAGGAAAATTCTTCTTCTTGGATAGGGGAATGATGACTTCTTCCTTCAGGATATGCTTGTTTATGAAGCTGGCTACCGGGAATGGAATTCTATGACTTCCCTTGAGAGAGAGGCTCTCCATTTGTACCCCGAAGACTGTGCTGGCTAAGGTAAGAAATCTAGAGTCCGCCCCATTGTACTGGTACACCGCTTGGTGCGGATCCCCCATGACAAGGAAGCGAATGTCTGATATTCCCTCCGGCTCAGCGAAGGTGAGCATTCCCTTTCCCCTTCTGATATCTCTGAGATACTTGAAAATAAGGGAGAAGTAACTCGGCGATAAATCCTGGGCTTCATCTACAATAACAACGGTATATCTAGTCACTATCTTCGGCAGAAGACTGGTGTCGGAACGGATAATTTCCTGCATCATTGTATCATCATGGCAAGGACCGTAAGACTCGCCGAGTCCGTGGAACGTCTTGCAACTTACGTTAGTTAGAGAGGATTTCCGGACCTTCTCTTCCACATCCAGCTGAAGGGTCTTGTTGTACGCTAGAACAAGGAAATTATCGGCGGGATATCTCTCGGCGCATCGTACAATCAGAGAAGTCTTCCCTGACCCTGCGGGAGCAATGCACTGAACGGAAGATCTGGCCAGAGCAGAAATAACAGCTTCTTGCTCCTCTGTCACGGAGAAATCTTTCCTCATGGCGGTCTATAAGAGATAAGATACCGCCACCAATGGAAGGGAAGCAAATTTTAAGAACGAGACAGAGCAATATATTATACAAACTAGATGCCAGATTCTAAATCTCTTCTGTTCTCCAAGATAGCGGCGGAATACCTGGTGGGAAGCTTCTCTCCCCGGGATCTCCTCCAAAATCCCCTCTGCACCAGGGATTTAGTATCTGACATCCTCACGACGTACCAGGGATCCTCAGTGACAGAAGAGGAGATGTTCCGCTGGATATCTTCTTCTCCTCACCTGGACCAGGAAGATTTGGCCGCGCTTCCCGATGCTCCCTGGGATTTTCCCTTTCTTAACGCTAACCCGAAGATCGATCCCTCGTGGCTCATCACGGCAGGATTGCCTGTATCTCCGTCTCATCTATCAAGAAATTCTTCTCTCCGTCCGGGCGTCCTTCTGCGTGAACGGAAGATAGGATGGGATCCAGTGATTGTCTCCGCGAACGAGGGAATGGAAATTTCGGATGTAGCTGCCGTAGCAAGGATCCTCGGCTGGGATATATCTTCCGTCAAGTCGGGGCTCATTCAGAGGGGAGATATTCTAAGATACGAACCTTACCTGTGTAAACCTTCTTGCTACAGTAACCTGACAGAAGATATGATAAGCAAGGGGTGGGATATCTCTCTGCCCGGATCCCGGAAGATCCGAAGGTTCGATCCCTTCAGCTTCGAGGGGAAATATATATCAAGGTATTCTCCCGTGTCTTACGAATTCATCCTTGATACAAAGGGGTATGTGGAATGGGACCCCAAGGGATTGCTCCTGAATCCTCATGTAGGATGCCTTCCCGAGATGCGAAGGATGAGGGAGGAATATCCGGAGATAGCTTCCCGTTGCCGGGGAATTACAAGATCTATCCTGCTGGATCATGGGACAGAGATAGGATGGGATTTCCTTTCCCTTGCCAAGGAGATGGATCTCACCGGCTTCACGCGGCAGGAAATAATGGAGATCTTCGGCACGGATCTTATCCCCGATCTTCTCGGTAACGATAGCTTCCCTTTGCATCTCGTTCCTCCCCTGGTGGAGGACGACCCAGCTCTCTTGCTCGTTAGCTCCTTCGCTTCCAATAATTTCAGCAGGTACAGGATAGGTAAGGTGCCAACTCTCCGGATCCGGAGGGACGAGCCATCTCCTCCCCAATTTGAGATGGATATCTAGAGGTTCTCCCCTCCCCTTCTCTCTGTTCTTATTTTTTAATCTTTCCCCCATCTCGTATATCATAGCTAGGTACACATGTCATCTCGTGGTACTCCCAGCAAACAAGCCGCCAAGGCCGGGCTTCTCGCCTCGAAGATAGCACAATCCTTCTCTCCCATCAAGAAGGTCCCTTCTCTCTCTTCCTTCCCCCCCAGGGTTCCCCTGTTGGATTTTGATTCCCTATCCAAGAAGAAGCATACCATTGAGGAACTCATGCAGCTGAGGGAAAAAGTCTTCCGCTCTGCAGTGGCCAATGGGCATGTGATCGAGGACTCATCCGTGGTACGCGAGGATGAAGTAGAAATAAGCTACACCGTTACGAACATAGAGACAAGGAAGCACTACATCTTCTATCGTAGCAGCAGGAAATACACCGGCCCGTTCGATAAGATCGACTTCTCCTTCGTGGGAACAAAGGAAAGCCTGGCAAGATTGTCCCTCGCTACCCGGAGCAACGAAACTCTTCCATCAGTGAGTTTCATAATTCTGGATGGAGCCGTTCCCTCTGGTCCCGTTTCCATTTCTCCTCCTCCTTCTTTGCGTGGGCTGAACGGGGATGAGTACTCCAGAGTGTATCTGGCCGGGAGTATCCGGCTAATATTGGATACTTACTGCCTTCCCCGCGCTGATGATACAGTAGTAAAGATATCAACTCTGGAGATAGGAGCGGGAAACGTGGAGATATTTTGCGAAGAGAACCTCTCGATAACTGAGCTGCGGATCTCCTCGGAAGAATCGACCGTCTCCATCTCCGCCAGGAGGTTCGGGATACGTACTATCGTTCTCGGCGCTCGGCCAAAGAAGCTTATCTTCCTGCCTCCTTGCGCCAGGTTCAAAGTTGACAGAGATCTGGAAGGAGTAGAGGTACCGGAGAGCCTTACTTATGCCATGGACCTGGAGATCCCGTTGCGTATCGCGGTGACAGCGGAGATTAATGGCAAGTGCAAGGTTCTTCTCTGCTAAGCAGGAAGTAGAATTCCCTCCCCCCGCTCCCTCCCCTTTATTTTTTCCCGGAATTTCTTCCCTTATATATCGTATGCCTCCTCCCAAACCCGAACGTATCGCCGCTCTATCACGGGAACTCTTCAATCTTCCTAAATGCACTACTGTAAACCTCAGCAACGTGGGAGTGCTCAAGGATTCACGCGACCCAAGAAGGGCACCAAAGGAGGCCCTGGAAAGAGACTCTCTCATTCTCTACATCAACACCCCAAAGTATCCACAAAAAGAACTGGTGGTAGATACGGAGAAGTATAGTACAGATTACCTGTACTATTTCCTTCTCCACACCAAGGATATGCTGAAGTACGCGGACTTCCAACACATCAGGGTACCGTGGATTTCCCGGGCAAGACAAGAAGCCTTCATCAAGAAAATGGAGGATATTCTTGATGAACCCGAACCCTAGACCACCCTTGTTCGGAGGAATGTAAGGGACAGAATGATCATTCCTGACATAAGGAAGATAAATTGCATGAGAACCACGCGAACCAAATCCTTCATCTCTGGTCCGTAATTTGCACCGTGTACCCGGACAACTACCATTGTCTTTCCGTTCCTTATAATTTCCGTCCTCTCTTCCTCCTCGGCGGAAGAAGCGGATAATTCGGAAATGGAGAGGGAAGGGGAGCGGGAACGGGAAGTCATAGAGAATATACGCTGTGATGGACCAGCATCAATGGACCGGGATCCATTTTCCTGTCTCTATATAACAGGCATGGAAGAGGACGCTTATCTCTGGTACTTCGCTTGCTTCCTTATGGTCTTTATTCTTATCATTCTCGTCAGGCAGAAGGCTCTTAATCTTCCCTCTCCTTTGCACGAGAAGGGTCATATACCGGAGGGTCCGGCCGGAGGGAACCCTCAGCGTTAATCTCTCAGATATAAGGATAATACCGTCCTTAGATATAAGGATAATACCGTCCTTAGATATAAGGATAATCCCGTCCTTAGATATAAGGATAATAAGCCCATTGCAGAAGAGCTTGTCTCTGCTTGGGCCGGTGCTTCTTTTTTTCCGCTCTGCTGAGACCTTTCCCCGCCGGATCCGCGAGAATTTGCCCGGCATGTCTCCGGAAGGATCTCCATCTCCCGATCTGGATGTGATCTATCTCCGGATCTCTTCTCCCTATGTAATACCGGCAATACCACTGGAACCATCCTCGCGGATCGTGTCCAATAATCCAGCCGTTCTTTCTCCACTCCTTGAGGGATTGTCTTGACTTGATCCGGAACTCGTTGATATCGGGATTGGGCCGCTCGGGGGATAACTTCCCCTTGCGGAGAGCTTCTCTGAACCAATCCCTTGGGAATTCACCGGTGCAGTCGCAGAGATATTTACCCTCGAAGACTCCCATGGATAGCATATCCTCCGGCGATAACTCGGGCTCAAACCCTTCGTCAAATTCCTCCCCGTACCGCGCTTCCAGTTCATAGGAATATCCCTTCTGCATCTTATCCCGTACTTCTACTATTCTTCCCGGCCGGTACCATCCCTTGGGTTTCGCTTCTTCTAGCTTTGCCCTTAGTTTCTCCATCTCTATATTACCACCACGAGAGCTTCATGCGGATAATTTCCGCTCGCTCCCCCCGCCGCTCTTACATGTGCCGGCGAGGGAAGGGTTCGAAGCCCGCCACAACAGCAGCGGCAGCGGGTACCATCACATTGGATGTTGACATGAAGACTGGAGTAGATGAAGGGAGGGATCCAACTTCTACTGCTACGAGTACCGGCGTATCAGCGGGAACGGAAGCGGCAGTAGCGGCGAACATGACGCTCTCATCCGCCGGGAGAGAAGAAGCCGAAACGGAGATCAGGGAAGGAGAAGAAGATAGAACTTCGGTGCTGGGAGATGGGCCGGAACCGCTGGAGTCGACCAGGACGGGAGTCATTGATCCACTTCTCGCCACGGCCTCAGCGGCGGAACCCATAATCATAACAGGAGAGGAAGGACCATTCCTTCCTGCTACCGATCCCGCCAGACGAGTGACCAGAACTCTGGCCTGGGGACCCTTGGCCCGGACTGCGGCTCCCGCTGATGAAGCCACGAGAGCCGGGCCTTCCGCCACGAACGTGGCCTTTGCTGCGGCGGCGGGAGCGTCCTTGACCCAACAACATTTATAGAACCAAACAGCTGCCACAACGAAGATCACAAGCATGAGAATGTTCACTCCCATCTCGAAATTACCTCCCCCACGGACGTTCGTTGAGCCGCCATGGATGACGTCAAAAATAGACGGAGTCTTTCCCATTTCAGATACAGGAATATATCAAGGGATAAATATGCCAAAATCGATATTATATTTGAAGGCTAGGATCTCCCCTATATATACCGTTGAATTAAGCAGTATGCAAGGACGTGGCGCTCGAGCTTCAAAAAGCAGCCGGTTTTGCGAGATCAGGATGAGCCTCGCCGGGGATGACGATATAAGAGGTTCCTCTGTTGTTTCCATAAGGAACGGAGCCGCCTTCGGTGAGGGAGATGAACCCAAGCGCGGAGGCCTTTACGATCTCCGTCTCGGACCTTCCAACCGTTCGTTTCTCTGCGGCACCTGCCTCGGGACGCTGAACACTTGCCCGGGGCATCTCGGACATTTCCAGATCAAGGAGAAGGACTACGTCCTCACGCAACCCCTCGCCATAGATGAGATAAAGAGATGGCTCTCTGTGGTCTGCCATTCCTGCGGTTCCGCGATGTTTCCCGCGGATATCGTTCAGTTACCCAAGAGCGTCCGTCTTCAGGTAGCAGCCGAGAAGGCGAAGCCGGGAGATATGTGCAAGATTTGCAAGGGAATATCAGGAAAGATCAAGCCCCATAAGAACCCTTATCTCTACATAGTATCCCGTGACGGAGATGAGACAATTCTCTATCCCAGGATTATACGGGAGATATTCGAGAAGATATCGGATCACACTGTACGCACGCTGGGTAGAGCCGTGGCAAGCCATCCCCGTAAGTACTACGTATCAAACATTGTAATTCCTCCTGTATCCATACGTCCCCATCACAAGACAATGCCCGGGGCCAAGACCCATAAACCACCTCCCATAGTGGATTTCATCCGTAACCTGATCAAGAAGGTTATGATACTCCCTCCCGGAGACTCGGCGAGAATGGAGAACGCTCTGTTCCTTAACCGTCTCTTCTTTGATATGATAAGGGGAGGTAAGAAGGGAGGTTCTGATGGAACGAACGCCCTGAACAACCCGGGAAATGAAAGTCTCCTGGCCGGTCTCAGCGGGAAGAAAGGAAGGATAAGAAACCACCAGATGGGACATCGTGGCTTACATAGCGCCAGAATGACCATATCGGGAAATCCAACGATCAAACTCGACGAACTGGGAGTTCCGCTATATATACAGAGAAAGATCCATATCTCTGAGACGGTCCAGAACTTCAATAAGGATAGGCTCTCCGCTTCTCTTGCGGCGGGTCTCATTGTCAGGGTTCAGAAGCACGGGATCGGAGCAGAGAAGACAATATCAGAGAAGAATAGACTCTCTGTCATCCTGGAGAATGGAGACGTTGTATTTCGGAACATAGAGCCGGGAGATCTCTTCAACTTCAACCGACAACCCTCGCTGAGGGAGACTTCGATATGTACGCACAAGGCCATTCCCTTCATATCCGAAGCTATCAATACCTTCCAGATCAATGTCTCTGTCTGTAGCAATTACAACGCTGACTTCGACGGGGACCAGATGAATCTCAAACCCCTGCGTTCCCTGAGAAGTATAGCGGAAGCTAAGTATCTCTCCTCTCCGAACCGTTTCTTTCTCTCTGTTAAGGGGGCGTCAGCGGAGAACGGACAAGTACAGGATGGAAGGATAGGTTCCGCGCTCATTACTCGTGATGGTGTAGTTCTGGATAAATTACACGCCATGCGTTGCTTTACCACGTGTCGCTTGGATAAGCTTCCTGTCTTTACAAAGGACAGGTATACAGGAAGGGAACTCATATCTCTTCTGCTTACCATGTATCCGATATCTTACCGCGGTAAGGCTGGATTTTACAACGAGAGTTACAAGGAGGTGATATCCTACAGTCCTACGGAGATAAATGTGGAGATAAAGAACGGGAAGGTTCTATCCGGTATCCTGGATACGAAGGCGGTGGGAGATGGTCAGGGATCGATATTCCATCTCATCGCGAAGGAGCACGGATCCTCCGCCGCTCTCTCCGTTCTCTTCTCTTACCAGCAGATAGTCATATCTTACCTGAGTATGGTAGGTCTAACTATGGGACTGGATGATATCGTAGTTCCGAAGGAAGTATCGGATCTCGGCAAGATGCTTGTATCTGATAAGGTAGCTAAGTCCGAACTCCTGGCGGAACAGAAGATCAACGGCAAGCTGCTGCCTCCTCTGGGAAGCACCATGAAGGAGTACTACGAGAGCCTCCAGATGAATACTCTTGCCCCAAGTCAGGACATGCAAATTGTAGCCATGTCTGGTCTGGCTACCAAGACCAACGGATGGTTTCAGATGATAAGTTACAAGAGCAAGGGAGGAGACATAAAATTGCTCCAAACTCTCGCCAACGTTGGCCAGTCCACGCTGGAGAACGAGAGATTGTTCGAGAACCTCTCCCCTCATAGATCTTCCTGTTACTATCCAAGATATGCCGTCTCTCCCGAGGCCCGTGGCTTCGTTCGTTCTGCTTACGCTGACGGTATCACTGCGGGAGAAATGGCCATGAACTCAGTGGGAGCAAGAGCCCAGCTAATTACGAAGCAAATGGCCACCGCCATCACGGGGACACTCATGAGGGTTCATATCAAGAACATGGAGTCTTGTGTCGTGGATCCCATGAGACATGTAGTGAAGGCTCAGATGCTACTCCAGTTCATCTACGGAGATGATGGTATGGATCCGCGGCATCTCGTGAAGATACAGCTTGTAACAGTGAATATGAACGATGAAGCCATCCGGAAGAGATTTACCGGAGCAACAGAGAGGGAGATATCTCTCCTGATCTCTGACCGTGATAATTACCGGAAGATGATGGTAGATCTCTCCCTTACTTCTCAAGTATCCTTTACGGATAGAGCTCTTGTCTCTGTTGACGTGGGATCCATCGTAACTTCCGTGGTGGAAGGAGTGAAATCTCCCGCCGGAGCACCTCTGGACAAGATGAGGGAAATGGTAGAGGAATTTGTAGCAGATCTTGGGTATGTCTTTCTCAATGATGGATGCAGGAAGAGGAAGGGATATCTCCCCAAGCATCTCTCCAGCGCCGCTCTCCTTGTCGGCATGCTCTGCCGTATTGAGCTTACTACTCCGTGTCTCCAGTTGCTCACTCTGGATGCTCTCAATCTTATCTTTGACCGGGTGAAATGGACCATGCTCTCCTGTATGGCGTCTCCTGGCCTGTCTTGCGGGGTTCTCGCTGCCCAATCCGTGGGCGAGCCCTTGACACAGACTATGCTCAACGCTATCCACGGAGCGAACGCCGGAGCGAGGGATATCGTTCCGAAGATAAAGAATACCATCGGAGCTAAGCCCTTCGCTAACGAGTCAAAGAGTATGAATATCCGGCTTAAGGAACCCTTCTGTTACCAAGCGGAAGCAGCGAAGGAATTAGCCGCTAGAATTACGGGTATACATGTCAACGATCTTGTCCGCTCCTGGCAAGTGTTCCTCGATCCAAAAGAAGGACCGGTTCATCCCGAGTACAGAGAAGAAGGAAGATATATAGCTGACTTCATAGGAATTACCGGTAGGGTACCGGATGGTGTGACTGGCTGGTGTATCCGGCTGGGTATAAACAAGACCCAGATGCTCGCTAAGGATGTAGAGCTAACGGATATAGCTCTGGCTATTCTGTCCAAGAACACCGGGCTGTGGGTTGTTTGCTCCTCCGATACGGATGCCAATCCGTTCATACGGGTATATGTAATGGAAACCGCGATACCCAAGGGAGGAATGGCTCAGTACGTCACCGGTCCCCTTCTCTCTTCCATTCTCAAATGTATCGTCCGCGGGGTTCCGGGGATAGTAGATGCTAAGGTTATGCGTATGCAGAGAGCTTCTTACCTGGAAGATGGAACTATGGAGATGAAGCAGGAACACTACGTCCAGACTCGGGGTTGTGACTTCTTCGGTGTAGTGGGATTTGGCTCGGGAATTATCGATGTTCAATCCCTTACCTGTTCCGACTCCACCGATATCCTTAAGATCTTCGGCATAGAAGCGGCGAGAAAGAAGATCATAGACCAACTGGGAACCCATACGAACATAGCGCCCCATCATCTTATGATGTACGCTTCTACTATGTGTTGGTCCGGAGGACTCGTAGGTATAGAGAAAGCAAGTCTGAAGGAGAAAAATAAGACGCTACTGAGAGCGTCCACATACGGAGCAGGAAAGGTACTATCCGCTGCCGCCCGCTTCGGCATCAAGGAGAATGTATCTCAGAGTATCTCCTCACAGATCATGCTGGGAACCACCCCCAAGGTTGGAACCCATAGCTTCGATCTACTGATAGATGAGGAATTTGTCCGTTCCAAGACCAAGGGAACATTGGAATTACTCGAGGAACTATAGAGATCCATAGCTTCATACCGATATATACCCAGCGATGCAAGGGTACTCCACAAGCATCCCATCCTTATTTTTTTTCTCCCCTGCGTCTCCCGATTTTAACCCGAGGTTCCCTATATATATCTAGAGATGAAACTATCAGATCTTGCCATATCCCCCGATGTTTGTCCCGTGGCAAGGTTCGCCATCAGACTTGCTCTATCCAGAGGACAGGATACTGAGATACCGGAGAGATCCCTGCCCTCGGGCAGGGAAGATCTCGACAATCTTATCTTCTATCTTACTGATATCCTCCTCTCCAATGAACGGGGAGAGAAACGGAAGAGAGAGGAATATCTAGCTAGTGTCTATCCCAAGGAGGCCTCCGGCTCATCCCAAGATACTCCTGAACCTCCCCCTCTGATCTAAACCTTCGACTGAGTTCCCCTCCATCTTTTTTCTCTATCCCGTACTGGTTGAGTCTTAGCCCGCGCAGTGAAGCGATATATCTCATCCGTATCAGGTAATCCTTGCTTCCCGTGCAATGGAGGAGAGCGAAGGGAAGTTCCTTCCGCGTGGCGTAGAATATATCACACTGTATCGTTCCCTTGCCGAAGCCGAGAGGAAATTCCGCCACGAACGAGGAGCGGCGCGTTCCCCTTGAGATCCAGCGTACGACAGAGAAGAACTTGCTTTCTCTTACTTCCATATCCGGGAGAGTATTCTGGCTGTATCTCGGGGATACGACAAGGATATCTATATCTCCTATCCTTGCTTCCTTCCTCCGGATGGAACCAACTACTATCTTCTCTGTTTCTCTTCTCGTATCCAGGCAACGGGCTATTCTTCCCGCTAACAGAGTAGCTCTATCCAAATCCATATCTTCTCTTATATATGGGGAGATCTCTCTCCTGGTGAGGCCGAGAAAAAAAATAAGGGAGGGTTTCCTTCCAAGGGAAGGAAAGGGAGGGGAGATGGGAAGGCGCGGCTAAGCCGGTTCTTCTATTCCATCATTGGATCCTGGTACTCGTCGCTCTCTTCCGTGGCGGCTGGTTCCGGATGGAAATTTCCAAAGGTAAGGGGCGTGGACTTCTTCCACTCTGTTCTCTTCACACACATCTCATCTATGTACATGTACAGGAATAATCCCGCCGCCGTTCCCGTGATACCGCGGGAACATATCTTGGCGATGAAGTGGCAGCTCTTGCAAGCATCCTCCATGTTCGCAGGAGTAAGAACAGTGTATCTCTCTCCGGATGGAGTCTCATCCCTGAACGCGGTCGGAGGAAGGAGATGGGAACCGTCGGGAACTCCCGGAATTCTCTTCCCTGCTCTGTCGAAGGCCGCTCTCTCCTTCAGCTTGAGATATAGCATCGGATTTTGCATCATGGTTCCGTCCTTGGTGCAAGTACGAACAACGGGTTGATACTCCAGGGAGTTGAAGAGAACGGCTTCCTTGAAATTTCCCTGTCTTCCCCGTCTGGCTATCATACCCTTGGCTTCGGCCTCGCTGATCAGAATGGGAAGATACTTGTCGAGCAAGCGGTAAGCCTCCACTGTGATGGATATATCTTCTTCCGCTGGGGGTAAGGGTTCCGCTCCGTCCTTGAAGTATTTCCTCCCATTTCTCACGTTCTGTATCGCGAGCTGGTAACTGACGGTCCCGGACCAGTTGAGGGAAGTTCCCCCTACTGCCTTCTCGAACTCAGTCTGGATGAACAGAGGGGACCATTTGCCCGACGTAGCTATCTCTCTGAATTCCACATCCAGAGTAGCGAACGAAGGTCCGGCGCCTGGAGCGGCGCGCGCTCCCGTGGGAGGAGGCGGAGCCTTGGCTGAGATCCTTAGATGTTCTCGGAACTTCGCGTCTCCGGCGTTGCTGAGGGTATTGTAGACAATTCTTGCGGCTGTCATTGATCTTTGCTGCTATGATCAGGTAGCTATATAACAGGGAGGGGCGTATTCAAATTTAATTTTTTGACCAGACCCACACGCTATTGACCGCTCCCGTGGGCTTCCCCGTCCCGCTACCTATCATTCCGTGGTATTTATGGCCCATTTCGCGTAATTTCCGGTTCATCCTCCCCACGTACCGTATCTTCCCGTAGTCGTTGATATATATGGTGAAATATCCCCCCTTCCTGAGGCCCTTCATTCCCTGCTCCAGGTACTTGAAGAGAAATCCCTCTATCCACGAGTCCAGAGTTACGGAGAGATCCATACCCTGGTACTCCTCCTTGATCCAGAAGGGAGGGGATGAATGGAAGAGATCGAACCGTCCCTCTGGAACGGAGAGATCCTCCGCCTTGGAGAGGACGACCCTCGCGGTTGTGCCCCGGGGACAGAGAGTATCTATGATATTCCTGTATACCTTTTGGAGCTCCGGGTTGGGGTCGCAAGCGAGATACTCCTCCACTCCGGCGGCGAGGCATCCTATCAATCTATCTCCCCATCCCGCGGAGAGATCGAGAACGCGCTTCGCTCCGAGCATCTGGACGAGAGATTTCACGAGCAACGGCTTGTACTGGTTACACTCCTTATATATATGACTCTCGAAGATAGCTTCGTGCATGGTAAATATGTTGAGATATCCGCATTTCTCCCGGCATAACCGCAACCATATCCGTACATTCTCTTCCTTGTTCCAGAGGGATATCGGTGATCCCTGTCCTTGAACAGAACATTTCAGTCTCTCCTCCTCTGCGAAGAAGTCCGTTACTATATCCCCTCTCAGGTAGCACTCCTTTGACTGAATGAAGAGAAGGTACTCCAGCTTCGATCCCTGGTATCTTATCTCTGAATTCTCGGCGAACTTCGCAGGAAATTCCGCGTCCCTGCTATCCAAGGGAGCGAAGGAGACGTTCTGGTTCCTCTTCCGGATGAAATCGAAGAGACGCAGCGGATCGAGACATTGCCTTATATATGGAAAGGGAACATTTCCCGATACCACGGCTCGGACTATCTTCTCGTAGTTCTCTTCTGTTATATCTACCCCTTCTTCCAGTATCATACTACAGATACGTTATATAAGGGCAGAGAGACAAAAATAGAAACGGCCCGGACGGCCCCGGTGGAGGTCAGCTACGCTTCCTTACGGACAATATCCCATGAAGAACGTACGGCAACAGAGAGAATGGAACCCCAGAGCATCCAGGATGTCTCCCATAAGGACTTTCTCATCTTCCAGAGACGGGAAGAGGCAATTCCCTTGTTCCTTGATAATTGCGACGCGTCTCTGCTCCAGTATCGACAGGAACAGCGGGAAGAATGCCCCTATCGGCCGCTGGCAGTTACAGGTAACTTGAGGTTCTATGGGTGATCTCATGGTAGTGGGTTATATATATCTTACCATTTGCACTTTCAAATATCAAACTCTATGTCTCCGCCGGTATGGAGAGACCCTATCTTGTTCCCGAAGCTGGGGATAGCTATCCCGTCGTCATCATCGTCCCATTCCAGAGTATCGGATACCTTCTTATCTTCTTCGAACGCAGAGGAGCGGGAAGGTGCGACCGGTCCCTTGCCGAGGGCATCCATATATCTAACGACGAGTGGCGGCTGGTGGTTTCCCTTCATCAATTTCTCGGCCTTCTTCATCTTCTCTGCGTTGTAGTCAGCGAAGGGAGAGGGACCGGCGTACATAACATTGGGAGAACGCAACCAGCTTGCTAGAACGCCGCTCGTTCCGCCACGGATTTGGACCGAGTCATTTACCACCAGAAGATCGTGTCCCTTCTGTTCCTTGTCCAGTAATTTCTCTTCTTCCTCTAGAAGTTCCTCTATCACATCATCTACGTCATTTCCTCCCTTGCTGTCGTCCAGGATCAGGGGAAGGAGATATCGCATCTGATCCTCCAGCGCCTTCTTACTTCCGCCTCTGTTCCTATATAAGGCTTCCCATGACGCTCGAGGGAGAGGAGAGAGTTCCCCTCCCGGTACCCGGAACGAACCCTTCTCCGCGAAGTCATCGTACATGGCCCTTGCCGCCTTCGCTGAGTCCTTCTCGGACTTGCCGGCCAAATGTTTCTTTACTTCCTTCGCCGCCTCCTCGAAACTTACGGACACGCCGTTAAGGGTCGGCCTCTTCTCCGCGGCGGCCTTCAGATGCTCACTCCATTCTGATTGAGCGTCCCTATATATAGCCAAACCTCCCCATCCGAACCTTACATGGTCCGCATCGTTCTCCTTACCCGTTCCGGCCAGCATTTCCGTTGTTATGACTGGCTCACCCATCAGAAGGAAGAAGGAAGTCCGTGGATCCGCATCAAGGAGAGGGAGAACCTTCTGATATGTCTCGTTCTCGAAGGTTTTGAGATAGTTACATAAGGATACGGCTCCAACCATAAGGGGATGCACCCGGTCAAGGTCCTTCCCTTTCACCTTGTCACTGTACGCTAGCAGGTAATTCTTCACCATCTTCTCCCGCACCGTCTTCTCCTTCTTCACTCCTCCTTTCTTCTCGCGCGGTGGCCTCCTTTCTATCTTCTCTCCGTCCTCGGGAACCTTTCCACTCTCCATGTTCCATATCACGATCTTTACTTCCTTGTCATACTCAAACTTATCCTTGGAGAGAACCATGCCCGATATTGTAACCTTGTCCTTGGTTGCCTTGTCCAGAGTATACTTTATTCCCTTCTTGCTGACGATATCTTCCTTGTGTGTCTCGAAGTCAGCGGCGGATCTGAAGGCTCTGCCGAGAACAAGACCGCGAACAAGAACGACCGCGCGGAAGGAATCTCCGTCGAAGGTCTCCCTTGTTATCTCATCTATAACTTCGTTGCTGGGGTAAATGAAGGTAAGGCCCTCGTCGTTCCGCGTGGGGTACAATATCCCCTCTAGACAGAGAGTACGTATGGCATCGGCTAGATCCTCACTTCTCTTCCTGATTTCCACAGCAAGGATCTGGCATCTCTTTATTTTCTTCTCTTCGGGGACGGATCCTTTGCCTCCCCTTCGTTTACCCCCTCCCATGAGGCTGTCTCTCACATCTCCGTAGAGTTCATCATCCTCATCGAAGCCTCCCCCTCGAGTTTCCTCTTCATCAAACCGTGGGAGCTGTATCACATTTCTCGTCATCGGATAGATCGTTCCCCTCTTATATAAGAGACACAGAAAAATCCAAAATATAATTATTCGCCCCGAACTATGGTGTCTCTTATATAGGACGATGAGCTCTTATCGCCGAGGCCAGCGAGGACTCTCCAAGGAGGAATCTTATCGATCCCTTGCCAGATTGACCGGAGGATCACGGGCCAGCAGAGGTCTTCTTCTCCGTGGGGGCGGACCCGGCGATGATTCCAAGGAGTTAACAATGAAAATAGGTGAATATCCCACTCTCTTCACCAGCGAACTGAGAGAGAAGGTAGTGGACGCCATAGCCGGCGCCTTGCGTAGCGCTGGCTTCCAAATTCCACACGAGAACGATAGAACGGCTCTCATGACACACATCGTAAAATTGGCAGAGAAGGCCAAATCGGGAAATCTTAATCTCGGCGGTAAGGAGGGCGCGTGCCAGGCCATAGCTAACGCTCTCAACAACGTAATTACACCCAACCATAAGACAACGGGAAATCCCCTTATCGATATCAACGCGGATAAGGCCTCAATCTGTTCTCAGGTAGGGGATTGGTGCTTATCCATAGCTTCGGGCATGCAGCTGGAATTTACGACGGTATACGAGCACCTCCAGGGTATCGTTGACAGGCTGGAATCTATGCTTCTCATCACCAGTCGCATCTCTGATCGTATTGAGAAAGCTGCTGCTCAGGCCCCGACGGATATCGCCAGGATAGACGGTCAGAATAGCATCGCTGCCTTCCGTCTAGCCAATAAGACCATATCGGAGCTGGTAGCTAAGCTCAGGGAAACGGTCAAGGCTTCCGTTCCTCACGAGAAGAACATCAAGATAGCCGTGCAAAATATGCAGCAGCTAACGGAACGTATCAACAACTCAGTTCCAGGACAGGATAGATTCACTGACACCATGGTATCTCTCCTTAGATTCCTGGGTAACGCTTCCCTTGTTTCCTTCGTCTCCGATCAAGCGCTGAAGAAGACTGGCCTCACCATGGCGGAACTCAAGGGAGCTAAATCCGTCTATGAACTCGATAATCTCCTGAACAAGAAGATGACGGAGATGCTGTCCGGTTCGGTGTCCGACGAGGAGAAGATAGAATTCTTTGCTTACGCTCAGTATCTCCGCGATCACTTCGCGGATGGAGCCACGAAGACAAGCGGAGGAGCGGCAGCGGAGATAGATCTTAACGAACCAATGCAGAAGTACGACAGAGTCGGTAAGAAGATAGAAAATATCCGCACAGCAAGGAAGGTGGTTCTCCGCCAGTACGTAACGGAGATGAGCCGGGTGCTGGACGGGTTCGCTCTTGCTCTCAACGAGTCAGTAGAGGAAATGAAAAAATTGGGAGATATCGATGTGGAACCTCTCGACGAAGTACGCAAGCATCTCGATGAATTCAAGAAATTGCGCAGCCGTACTTACTTTCTTTCTGTCATAAAATTCTACCATGACGATGCTAGCCTTCGTCAAGCTGAGGAATTTACGGTATCAGTCGACAGGATGACTCAGCTTCTCAAATCTATCCTGTCCAACACAGATTACTCGGTGCTTCATAGCAAATATAGCGCTATGGTAAGCCAGTTAACCGCTCTTGGAGATGTAGTCTCTAAATACAGGAAGGGAATGGAGTCGGACTTCATGGAGATCCCTCCGGAGGAGATAGAAGACCTCCTCCCGCGGGTTCCTTCTTCCGTAATTTCCTTCGTGGATGCTCTCGTGAAATACAAATATTTCCTGTATATCATCAGAGTAAAGGGTTCCATGAAGACCTCCGCGAAGAGTTCTAAGGAGTATGCCGAGAATTACACTGAGATGCTTGCCGTAGCTATAGGAACAAGAAGGGTAACCATGGAACGGGAAATTAAGGACTATTTCAAGAATGTAATGGATGGAATTTCCAAGATGAAGACCGATCCTCTCTCGGAAGTGGCTCTCGATTATGAGTATGCAAATTTGGTGAGAGGGCGACATGGATACACCATAAACACAGACACTCCCACAGAGAACGGTCTATTTATCAGTACTCTGCAGAATGGAGGCGTATATCCCAAAGAAGTTGTCGATCTCATGGGGTTGTCCGAGAAGGATAGAAATCTTCGGGAAAGGATATCTTCGGCGATGAACGATAGCAAGGAAATTGAAGAGTTTAGGGAACATGTCAAGGAGGAATTCCGGACAAAAACGCGGTTTTATAAGGCGATAGAGGCTCTAGAACATCTCTTACGACACATGTTCGTTACCTCTGGCGATAAGATAGAATCTCTGGCCCATCTGAGGGCATCTCTGGATGACGCTAAGGTTTATACCAAATGGAGCAGTGATAGTACCGGAAATAAACTGGTGACTATTTTCGAACATATGCCCACGGGTATTAAGATAGATTCTCCGATACCAGCGGATAATGCTGGCGTTCTTGGACACATTACGGCACAAATAATGGATGGGGGTCACGTAGTGCTAAACGGGAAGGATACCGAAGGGTATCTGAATAAATTTACTACTTGCGCTACTATGGAAGATTCCTCATGCGGAAACCTAATAGGTAGCATAAGAATGGATGGAGTCAGGGTCACAAATGCAGAACATTACTACAAGGCCATCCTCACTCATCTGCGTAAGAAATTTACGATGCTACGGGGCTTCGTTGATACCCTCACGGAAGGGGACGAAAGGAATATGGCATACAACGTGCTGTCTGCGCAAACACTCTCGATTGGGAAGGCGTGTGGGATACTGCCTGCCTCCAATCGAGAAAAGGTCAGAGAAGCCATAGATGATTACTATAACAGCATGCAATCCCTGAAGAACATATTTTACGTGTTCATAACTCTCGGAAATGCGATGTCCCTACAGAAGGATAGTAACTTGTTCATGAGTCCGGCCCAAATTTACCACACCTTTCTGTCGTATCTTAAGGAGTCGGCACTGACTAGGAAGGTAATGACAAGGGGAATCCCCGGGAAAACAACGGTACTTACAAAATATACCGGACTTATCCTTCCGGCTTATTACCTCGGGGATGACAAGCTAGAGGAGTATTCCCTGGTCAGGGAAGACAATGTAGATTTCTCTGGATACATGATTAGTCAGTACGAGAAGTTGAATATCCCTGAGATAAGGAGTTCATCCAGACAGAGTATTACTCAGGCATCTCTAGCAGAACTTAATGTTCCTGTGACTCATCGGGTGCAGATGGTACCGGTTCCTGCACAACAGGTTCAGGCACAACGAGTCACCAAACCAGGTAAGAAAGGGAAGGAGAAAGGGAAAAACTTGCCTAGGGACCCCGACAGCGAGACGGGCAGCGAGACGGGCAGCGAGACGGGCAGCGAGAAGGGCAGCGAGAAGGGCAGCGAGTAGGGCAGCGGCTCTGCGGATGACTCAGACAGTAACGCCAGCAGTGATTCTGGTAGAACCCTTGGTGGCGGGTTTGGTAATAAACATACCCGCAATTCTACTAGGATCGCAAAAGGGGGAAGGGGTGATCCTAGGATGCCCACCTACAGACAGGGAATAAAATACCATTATCTAACACCGTACGAGACCGAGGATGCATTGTTTGTGGATGCCATCAAGGCACTTGCGGCAAAGGTACTAACTGTCGTATCTTCCGCGAGTATGATGGAAAGGAAGACAGATGTAGATGAAATTTATGGAGTGAGAAGTCTAATAGGAGGGAGGGGAAAGCTGGCACGGATGAAGTATAAAGCCGTTCCCCTGGGCGGTGGTTCCGACAGAGACATATTACACACCACCCCAGACGTGGTAGATGCCGCCATTGGGTTCTATTTCTACATCCCAGCTTACATGGAATTTTATCACGAACTGTTCCGCACAGAGGATGGAGTGGACAAATGCATCTCTTTGATTAATGATTTCTCATCTCCATTCCAAAAGCTCCTCAGGTATCTCTTCCATCGTAGAGAAGTGGCAGATTATGACGAGAAGGACATCAAGGTCATAGTTCATGAGGTCAACCATATATATAGCCATTATGCAGGAAAGAAGGATGCACTGAGACAGGTAATTACGGATCTGGTGAAGGAAATAAACAGCCGATACAGCTTGGTAGACCCTAACCATGTATCAAAGTTCAATAACACGAGATATGATATGGAATTGAAAGCTCTGGAAGATTCGGCACGGGAAGCAGGAGAGATGGATGGATTTGTATCGTCCTTCCTCTTACCGGAGGAGAAGGAAGCGTTTACTTCTCGGGATCTTGATCTTGTTAATGCACCTTCTGATACAGTGGGACGGGACTTCTTATCTTCTCGACAAGGATCGGACCAGGAAGAACTTCTCAAGCTACAGAACAAAGTAGAGTATCCACTGGATGCTGAAGGTAGGATGAAGTTACATGCCTTCAGGAAGAAAATAGACGAGAAATTTGGGAGATATTTGGAGGATTTCTCAAGGGATGGGTTCGAAGAGATGAACAACACAAGGGATCTTGTGAGTCAATATTCGGCTTCTCTGGTGGGAAAGACCGAAAAAATTGACAGACTAGCGGTCGTATCATCACTGATACGAGTCAGTGATGATACCATAACAAAGAATGATCTGGCTGGGATTGTATTTCTAGAAATGGTTAAATTTCCCAAGATGCTAATAGAGTCTGTCGTGGATAACCTATACAAGTGGGTAGGATCCATAAATGATACCCCCGAACATAAGCAGGAACCTCTGGCATATATTACAAGGACAGAGATGGGGGATATGGACGATTCTTTTGACGGACTGAGCGCAGATCCTGTATATATAAGAAGGACCCGTACCAGGACGGAAGGGACTCCCGTGAATATCAAAAAATTCCTGGATGATTTGGTGTCTATCATAGATGTAGGAGGGTTCGGTACAGATCTGGTAAAAGTTACATTCTCATCCACCCCTGGAGGGAGATCGTCAGCAGTACATGTAGATGTTGAAAATTTACGTCAAACATTACAGTTACATCTAACTCAGATAAAGGTCTTCTCTGAGAAGCTGAAGGGGAAGATCGATGAAGGAGCAGTAACCAAGATAATAAACGAGACATATTCTCTCGAGGCAAGAATGAAGACTCTTCTGGACAACGCGACCATTAGCCGTGGAGGAACCACCAGAGAACGACCCTCTTTGTTCTCCACCGCATTCGAGCGGATTGATCAAAATATAAGACATGTAGCCTCTGGAGCGGAGATAATAAGCAGCGGCGATGAGAGTGTAATTTTACAACTTCAATCATATCCAATGGGGGCAGAACTAATAGAGAAGCTATTCATTGATCTCAGCGTTCCACATAAGTTTACTGCCACAGAGACTATACGAGATAAGCTACTGGATGTTGTGCGTCAGAAAGAGAAATCGGTAGAAGCCCGATCCATAGATACGATATATCCTGAAGATGGATATTGGGAAGAGAGCGTAGATATGTACAAGCGATACCGCGTGGATTTTACAGAAGAAGATCCTTCCATCTTTATCTCTGTAAATAAGGCCGTAAGAGAACTTCTTGATCAGTTTCTTGATAAGACCACATCCAAAATTTACGAGACTCTAGTGAGGCGTCTTTCTACAGGTAAATTATCGGCATGTGTGGGAGATCCAATGAGATACTCATATCCCGATATCTTTGAGCATCTACCGACACAAATAGAGTCAACGAAGGACTCAGAGTACAATAACAACTACCTATACTTCCGTCTTCCAAGGGAACACTCCCTGCTTACATTTTCTAACGCGCTCGTGATAAGAGTTCTTAACAACACAGTGGATATCCGGACAAAAATGCCCACATATCTCGTACAGTCCAGGGTAGATATCCCAGAACACATGAGAGAGATATACCGCACAAAAATACCGATGTTCCAGACCATGTTTGGAAATATTCTGAATAGGATAGAAAAATTAAAGGATGTGGTTGAAAAGAGCATAAAGGGAGAAGATTCCTTCCGATACTTCAGCACGTATGAATTTTGGTCATTTATAACCATGCAAGAGGACGCTCCTGAGTCATTCCGCACGGAGGAAGGAGAAATAATAAAAAACCAGAATTTATACGTTAACGATATGGTATATGATTACAAGTACACAGCATCAAAGGAATTTAACGTACAGTCTTACGTAATTTCTATGCTGGGCAATTACAAGGAAGTATGTACAGAGATACTTGGACTTCTCTCTGATGTCCACAAAGATGTGAAGGAAGACCCGATATACATGCAAATATCCCCAAAATTCTTCAGCATGTATGAGAAGCAGTACAAAAGATATCCGTTGGTTCTTCTTTCTCTTCTGGAACCATACACGGACACAAAAAACATAGAACTCTTCTATGATCTCAGCACGGTAGCAGGAACTAATGAATTCCGCATACAGACCGGAGTTAGGGGTATATTCTTCGGGATAGATACGATAGTCGACGAGAAATTCCTCGAAGGCCCTTTGCATTGGATAAAGGAATATAATTCCTCCACTACGGAGGGGAATAGAGTTTCAGTACCTGACTATGTGAACAACGCGAAAAGATCCACACAGCTGCTACGAGTACTGCATAAAACAGTCAGATTAAGTGAGAAGGGTAAATCCTCTGATGACATCTCGGGAGGATACATAGGAGGTACGCCAGAGAAGGCACAAGCACTATATCTGGAAAAGACCGGTATGGGTGAACTTCTCTGGAAGATCTTCCAAACCATACCTACGCAGGCACCAACGGGCCTGACCTACACGATCGACGACGCAGGTACTCCTAAGATATTTAACCAATCTGATATGGCCGAGGCAATATATAAAGCCCTGAGGGGTCCAAAAAATGGACCCTCGGAAGTTTGGTGGTCCTATGTAAAACGCGTGTTACGGGACCTCTACATAAATCAAACGAAGGACTGGAACCTGGGAGTGTTACCGCTCGGAGATTTGTCGAATCCTCTTCCGTTAGAAGTTGAGCTCAACTCTGCGTCCCCTTCACCACCACCTTCTCTATCTCCTCCGATCGTATCTCCTACTCTCTCTTCGTCTCCGCCATTACCATCTCCTCCCACACACAATATACAGGTGCATCCCCCTCCGAGAGTACCAGGAGGGTCGCTCCCCCCGTTAAAGTTGCACCAGCTGTCGTGGGATAGGATAAATAGAGATCTAAGAAGAGGAGGGGTACTCGATAGGGAAGATAAACTTCTATTGACTGGTACCTCGGCCATGCCCCTGGACCTTCCAATCATCGGGGGGCATGTAGTGAAAGGTTATGGACTGGATAATTTCATAGCAGTGGCACGGGATATGGGCTTGTTCATGGGGGGAGAGGGTATATTCCGATATATGGCAGCTAGATATAACATAAAGGTGGTGCCGGTCCCATGGATACCAAACCAGGGTGATACCACTCGCAATAGCTATGATCGACTGAAGAGGATATCTTTCCAGATTGCTATGGATCATGTGATGAGAACACACTTTGACGACCGAGTAATAGAATACATTGCCGCGTTAGCAGCAGAGTTAAAGCATGATCCGAAACAGATCAACAACCTAGGTCCCGCATATACTAATGACGAGAACCTGTACATTTACCATGTGATAAAGAACTTGGAGGATTTCCAGGATTTAGAACATGTCTCCGAAGGGGTCCATAATACACTCGAAGAGTTAGAGGACGGCTTGTCAAAGGGTCGCTACCAGACCTTCACCAAACAAAGGGCACAATTTGTGAGATTCATCATATCCAACAGACCTGACACGGAGCGTACCATGGGAGAGTGTCTAAAAATTTTGGACACCGAAGAAAGGACAGAAGACATAATACGAGAGGTACGACAGTTGATGTCTGTAGTGTTGACTACACTGGATGACGAATACCCGGTAGCAAAAACACTTCCTCAGCCACGGGAAAGAAATCTTTACTCTGTGCTGTTATGGGTCGGGTTAGCTTATCGTGTAAATATAGGGTATTTGGATCAGAATACCCCACGCTGGGAATCCGCGATTCTCCGAAGAATAACCCCGTCCCAATTTTGGATGCTAGAAGAAATATATGAACGGGTTTTTAAGATGAATTGGGTGAGGTTTATTCCTTTACCTGAGGGGGGCCGCGACATGTTCAAAAACTCGACAGAAGCAGAGTGGGCTCAACCATTGCGTGATTATATAGAGGTGAAGGATACCATCATAGGCAGACGTGACACAAGATCGGACGTGATTGCCAAGTACGAAAAAATGAAAAAGGATGGTACCTGGGAAAAAGCAGAAGCGGTGTCGCGCATGCTCAGACATGAAAATATAGATGGCTACATCAGAAAATATATACAAGACCATACGATAAGTCATCCCTTAGATGTCAATATCTTCCCAGTCGACCTCCAACCATGGGTGACTCTATTAAACCAGTATATCTACAACCATAATGCTCCATTAAACTCAAAGATAGTATATATGGAAGATGCTTGGCGATTTACGGTAGCAGAGCTCGTTCTCGTTCGCTTTGTGGGAAAGAATATAGATTGGCAGAAGGTACCCGTGCAGGACCTACCAAAACTCCTCTCGGAAACGGTCCGAGAGTCGGAAATCCTCGAGAGATTATCTCACCAAGTGTCCCACTATTTTGGAAATTTTTACGAAAGGTACATGGCCTATAACCAGATATTTAAAAATCGTCGTGTCTATCCGGAATACGGGAGCCAGGAGTATAATATCGAGAAGGTACCTAAATATGATTTGGATAGATACCCTTTTTTAGCACCCCAAGAAACCTCATTTCCTCAGGTGGACTGGGAGAGAGAGTATATAAATGCTGTCGAGACCAAAATGAGAAACTGGAGTTCCCGGATTGTCGGGCTTCCCGATAATTTATTCGAGGCGCTTAAGGGAAGATGGGATCCATTGGTATATTTTCATATGTCGGACATTTTACCTATGCCGTTTATCCTAGCCTTAGCGGCATATTCAGCCAGCATGACCAATGGCGGAATCTCTGGTGGCACGGGAACAAAGGCCAAAATAGCGGTTGTGGATGATGCCCTTCGTCTGGCCATGTTCAGAAAGGGTCGAACTATTAAGGGAGGAACGACACCAGAAGAGACAGAGAAATTACAGGATGTTGTTTGTAAATTCCTCTGGAAAGAACTCAGTCCCGTTTTTGGTTTCATGGTTAAAAATCCGCCCTATCTAAAGAGGCACGAAGGTTCGTGTACTACACCAGAGAATTTGTATTATGAAGCCATTATGTATATACAAATGTGCCTTCGTGCAGCTAACGAAGTGACTAAACTTCCAGATGAATTGGTTAGATATTACAGGAGTGCGATGTTCTACCCAAATACGGGTACTGGAGGGGCGGATCCTAACATAGAGAAGGAAATGAGGGATTTAACAGATCCAGCATTCCTAGACAACAGACAGCTGACGAACATATCCGACATGCTAGAGGCAAATTGGGAAATATTGAAGGATGAACTCTTGAAATTCAAGAAAAGACTCGACAGCACCATCAACATAGGAATAGAGGGAGGTAGCCCGGAGACAGAGAAGATGCGCGAAGAATTGGAGGCATGGCGAGAGTTGCTAGGGGAACAGAAGGAGAAACAGGAGAAGCTTACTCAAGCAATTGTCGATGCGGATGTACCTTTAAATGAATTGCGGGATGAACCGCTGTTTCAGGAAATTGCCAACGCTTATCCAGATTCGAAGACTACTGAGAGGGCCAAAATAGAGAATTACCTAGATTATCGTACGAATATGGAGGTGCCTAAAGACATTCCAGCTGGGAAAATCGACGACGAGCGAGCGGCTAACCAGAGAAAAGTCGAGGAAATAACTGACCTGTTGCGGAGGTACGACGAACTTATGAAGTTCTGGAACGAACCCTACAATGAGAGGATGGCTGTATTTAAGAAAATAGGCGAGACGGAATGGCATGTAGAACGGCTGATAACCCAGATAAACAAGGCTGAAGCATTGGAAGAACAGGAAGCACTAGAGGCCCAAAGGAAGGCTCAGGAAGACCAGGATACACTAGAGGCCCAAAGGAAGGCTCAGGAAGAACAGGAAGCACTAGAGGCCCAAAGGAAGGCCCAGGAAGACCAGGACGCGGCGACCGCCCCACAACTTCCGAAGACATTAAATCTTAATTTTACGGCAACTCAACTCCAGGAGGAGGCTCAGGATGACCCCACCGTTCCCGTTGCTGTTGACCTTGATGTTCTCGATGCTGTCAATACCACCGGGGAGTTACTGGTGAATTCTACACAGAATCTTACCGAGGCCGTCGATATGGCGGATCCTATGGCGATCGGATCCGCGGTACAGACTGTCGTGGGTATTGCTCAGGCACAGGTGAGTAATCTCATGGATGCAAACGACATGATCGAGGAGGTAGAAAACAACGCACCCGCCCTACCCCCCCAACCCGAATCACAACCCACGACGACAACAGTAGTACCTGCGGGAAATATGGTCATGGAAAACGCCGTGAAGACACAGGCAGCTCTTCAGACGCTAGCCTCAGCTCTACAAACTCCGGGTCTGGATCCCAATGTCGTGAAGGTCACGCAGGTGCAGGTAGACTCCCTAAACAAACAAATAGAAGACCAGAAGGAAAAGTCGATTGACTTGATACACCGGGCAACGCACCCAGTGGTAACATTTGCTCAACCCTCTCCCTCAGTCAGTTCATCTATTTCTCAGACCCAGAGCACCGCCCCATATCAACCCACCGGCTTTCATGTCCCGGCCATGAGTACCCTTCTGAATTCTCAGCAGCCAAACCCAACCCATCAAGTCTCAGCCCCTCCTTCATCAGGGTTGCAGGTGGCTGTAAGTAGACCTCCATCGGTACAATCACATCATAGTTCTACATCTCAGGGCAAGAACCCACCCGCTACAATGGTGCCAGTAAAGAGGAACGACAAAGAGAAGGGAACGAAGATATCCGAGAGTCCCGAAGCTGTGCTGCTATCAAAACAGGTTGAGGCGTCCATAAAAATGCTGATGAGGATAAACGATCCGAAGAGTATTTACGCAAAATTCTGCGGAGAATCCACGCCGGGAAGAGCACCAAACGGGGAACACCTTCCTTCGACCACAGATATAGTAGTATCAGTATACTCTATTTTACATGGGATTATATGCACTCATATCCTGGAAGAAATAGACAAGAAGGATCTGGTTCCTCATCTGAAGGTAATGAAAGAGGTAAACGACGCTATTTCTCAAATCCTAAAATTAACAATGTTCTTACATCAAGCAGCCAGTGCTCATCATTTCAGAGACGAAAACAAGACAATGATGTGTGAGAAGATCGGCAGAAATATTCTTAAACTTTTCGGAGTTCTCGCCAGGCACTCCGGAAATACCTGGAACTTATTGCAGAAAAAATCGGTCAACTATACCAATTTCTTTGCACAGAGAGATGAATGGGACCTCTACGTACGGGGGGTTCCTTATTATAAGAATAACGATGATACCTCTATCTCTGTTCTCATGGGGACCCCAATGGAAGAAAGCACCAATATTACAGATATTCGTGCCACAAATATTTCTCTGATGCCAGTCATCGAAGAAAATACATCTCCACATGTGAGTGTACCCTCTCATGGAAGTAACAAAGCAGAAATCTTCCCCGCTATAGGGAGGATGGACCCGGATGATGATATAGAGAGCAATCCATATGCCTGTTACATCGGAGGATCCAAAGATAAATTAGATTTTCCCCACTTGCGTATAAATCCTAAATCCATCGTAGATGTGATAGGAGGGGTTAATTACGCAAAAATGAGACAGGGTACCAATTTTAGGAGATGGTTGACAAATCCACCCACTGGAAGCCGCGACACGGTCAAGTATAATGTTCCATGGGGAATGCTTGTCAGTATAGTTCCTCATAATATGATGTCTTACTCAGTGGGAGGAGGGGTACTAGAAACCAAAAAACATGCTTGTTTCATTCCCAACGACTCTATTGTGCTAGACGCTGCGTTTTCCAACATTATCAAGTGTATGACGCTCGAAAATCCTGGTCCGTTTACGGCACCGACCAACTCTAGGCCAATCAGAATAAACAGTAAAATGTTCGAAAGCTTTTTCAATCTTCCACACACTTTTTATCCTGCAGTAGCAAGATCATTCCTCTCTGAGACGGGTAAGATAAACGAAGTGATACAGAAGATCGCTAAACTAGAGGGGGTCAACATTCCCGTTCCGGGCAAAAGGATGATACCTCCCGACCAGAGAAGATTGGTGGGATTCCGTGGCGGATCCGGAGGTGCCAGACAAGACTTGGATATTATATTTGGACACAGGAGAAGAGAACCGAGCCAACACATGTTAATAAGCACTACACAGTCTGTATACGATAGTACCGGGAGACTTAACGTGAAAAATGTAAGGGTTCGTTCCCTAATCATGAATGCTGTCCAAATCTATAAGAAATGTAGCTCCACGTCCGAACATCGGGGTCGTGGAGCTCAATATGGCAGAGCAAAACCTCCCGCCAAGAGGAATAATCCTAGAGGAAGAGTGCCTAGAGGGAGAACGAGTGGTGGTACTACTTACGAACAGGCGTACGAGCTGGCATTAGCAGTAGCAGATACTTCTTACGGCGGTAAACACCAGGAGCTAAAGCTGGATATAGAACTAGGAGGGGAAGCAATGGAAATCCTGACCACGCAGGATATTTTGGACGGCGGCGATGAAGTCATCTCCATTCTAGCGTCGATAATTTATACGATCTACAAACAACAGGGTAAGGTAATTGATATATTTACTGATACTGAAATAGAAATCGGGAATGAGAGTCATATGGTTGGCGATCTGATGGAAATTGGTGTTTATTTCAAACCGAAATCAGAAAGAGTATTTTATTTGGATCTAACGTCGGAAAAAAATCTCATCGAGTATCTAACCGATCCAGATACTATATATGGTATAGCCGAAGGTTCCATAAAGCCAGATAAAATAGACACACTGGACCACGGAAAACATAGGGAACCTCTCATGAAAATAGGCCAAACTCTTGTATCTATGATGGAAGGTATTCAAAACACCACCCTTCTCTCGAGAAACGACGACATTTACTTCTATCCCTCCGTTGCAAAGACCCTAACGATATCGTTGGCACATCTGAGCACTCTATCATCTCCCATTTCTCCATCCATTGTACCATGGCTCGGAAGGTTGGTGAGCGATTATCTAGCCACGTTATCCACCGACTTCCAAACAGAGGATATGGATATCAATTATGACATGGCTCGGGAACTCTCTGATATGGAAGGGAAACAAGTATCTCCATATCAACATTTAATAAAGAGAGGTACCATACCGATAATCCCACCAGAAGGTAGCGAGCTGGATTATTTAGAAGTTCCTGCTTCCCTGCGGTACAAAATAATGTCACAAAACCTCGTAATAGAACGGGTGTTAGAATTGCGGAGGGTCGACGATGTATTGGCGGATAAACCTAGGTACATAAACCCCTCGGTGAAAATAAGACAGAGAGCGCTTCCTGCACCTCAAATAGTGCAAACGGCTCCACAACCCCAACAGGTTATGACATCGAACCAACCGAATGTCATACCATCCGTACCGAGCACATCGAACCAACCGAATGTCATACCATCCGTACCGAGCGCATCGAACCAACCGAATGTCATGCCATCCGCTATGGCTCAAAAAGAACAGGTAATTGTAGTGGATCCCGCAATTGATATTGCTAACGACCTGGCGAAAGGGGTTCCGTTGATAAATCTTTACGTTAAGATCTTATTATTATCATCCAAATCAATGTCGTTACTAAAACGAAGGTACATAGATGCTCTTAGTACCCAGTATGAGGACTTGGCAGCAGCACATAAATTAAACGGTGATTCTAAGTTGAAGGATGTAAACACTACTGACCTATCGATAATTCTTGGGGCTGAGGATACTATCTTGTATGTAGACCAGAAAAGCGGCACTATACCAACAGAAGGAGAGCTATTGTTCAACTATCTGTTTGACGAACATAGAGAACATCTCTTTAATTTAGAGTGGTTATATCATGCTGCTGCCAAATGCCTACCCACTGCCGAACATTTCAAGGTAACAAATGCCCGGAACAACGGCGATCTCACCGAAGAAGCCCGGAATGCAGCGATAGCAGCAGCGGTTAAAGAAAGTGAACAACCATTGGCGGATACGCCTGCCAATCTGGGAAAGGTTTTAGAACAGATTAAGGCGGAGGATAAGGATAAAATTAATCAACCGATCACCTCCCTGGGGTACCCGTTTGGCAAGAAATGTGCGGACGTATCCCTCTCTGAGCAGTTCACCGAGGATGAATTTACGATGCTATATAACATTATAACCTGGAATGTCGTCTCCAATCTTCACGTTCTGCCCAAAGATGATTCTCTATTCACTGGTGCAGCTAACGCGATCACAGTGATATTTTCTACCAGTTTAGACAAGTATAAAGCACTACGGGACAAGATAATGAAAGCCCCACCCACGCCGATCGTCACGGGGGGGAGCTCCCTGGCCGCTGGTATAATAAATATTCTTACCTCCGAATCACCACAAGAGAGAATAGGGGAACTAGTGAAGGGTCTGAGAACAAAGAGACCCAGTAAATCCACCCGTGTCCCATTCCCTCCCCATATAATTCAGGCGATTTTTGAAACAGGAATCATGCCCATTAATGTGCATGCAATGCAAAGATTCATTCCCCTCTCCAATATCTATAACCACTCCTATAACTTCGATAGAATGGTCGAGAATTATTACAAGGAATTTGACGTGGGATCTACCCGTACCATAACATACCTAGATATGCTACGTGATGGTGGAGCTCGTACATTAAGAAATAGTGCCATATCACTGTCACTCCCCATAGCTATGCAAGTTCAACTCCTTATACATCCCTTGTCCGGTATCGATACGGTGGTCTACGGATGTCCCTTACATTCCGGTATAGTGGCATACTCTCCCGTAGCACGACTCATGAGAGGGTCTGAAGACTTGGGTCTGGGAAAAGCCCGATTTATATCAGATCAGTTGATGGGAAAAGCTTTGCTGGGATCTCCTTATACTGGAACAGATTTGGTAGACAAGGGGGTAGCAACTATGAGTCTCAATATTTTATCAGAGAATGAACTTCCACATCGCAGACCGAGTAGACATGGAAGGAGCGTCCCTGACACTAGAAGTAGGAAGATGGAACCTGCTATTGGGCTCGGCAAGCTGTACGAGAATAAGATGGTAGCCACCAATATGGACGATGATGACAAAATTCTCAATACCCTATATTACAGCTCAAATGGGGAAATGAATATGATTAGAATAAGCACCCATGGTATTGGTGGATTGTTTAACGAAAGAGGACTTTCGAAAGATAGCGCTTCCTTTGCTCGTTATGAAGCATCGGATTGGGTGATTCCATTATCTCCGGAAAATCGGAAAGAATTCCATCTGGAAGGGTATGAGAGATTCAATACTCAGATTGTACGTATGTCAATATTCCTAGCAAATATACAGAGATTCATGAGAACCCTTATCTCTGATGCCCTCCTCCGATCAGACAAGACGATAGAATCCTCTGTTCGTATCCTTGATCCAGAAATAACGGAACTGGAGGTAAATAACAGGAGTAACATGTCAGCATGGCTCTAGATACCTCCTCGGAAATATTTGAAGAGACTCTTCCTTGTAATATATCTCCCTCTCTTATCTCTCCTGCTACCGATGATAGCTGTCCATATTTCACTGCGAGAAGGAGCTCTGATGCCAGTTCTGGGTACATCCGGAGCATCAGGCAGAGACCTTCATGCTCTTCTATCTGAGCCAGTAACTATAGAACCTCTGGGAAGAGTACTGATACCAACTGGAATCTCTCTGGAGATACCCCAGGGTTATGAAGCCCAGATACGCCCGCGAAGCGGTCTGGCGCTGAAGCACGGAGTAACGGTGCTAAATTCCCCGGGAACTATAGATTCAGATTATAGAGGAGAGGTGGGTGTGATTCTCGTGAATCTCTCCTCCTCCCCGTTCACTGTAAATAACGGCGACAGGATAGCCCAAATGGTATTCTGCCGCGTTGTCCATCCTTGCATAGAGGAATCATCCCTCTCTGTGACATCCCGTGGTTCGGGAGGGTTCGGGAGCACGGGAATTTCCCCGTCTCCTTCTTCTCCCGTAGCAAACTAGGGCGGGCAAAAAAAAGGGAGCAGCCTGAGCTGCGAAACCCCCTTAATTTTTTGTATCGATCCCGCCGGTGCGGGAGCAGTAATTTCTCGCTTACGTGGAGAAGCGAAGGACGGCGCTACCATCACTGATCAAGAGGAAGTTAATAGCCGAAGCAACAACGATGAGATCTCCGGGGCGGGCGCTTGTTACATAAGGAGTCTTCCATTGCAATGAGAACTCACGGGCACGAGAGATGTTGAAGTGTCCGCTTGGTTGGTAGGTACCAGGATACAAGCAGAAGTTAATGAAGAAGACGCCGGAGTCCTCAGGAGTGTTAAGATTGGCGCCACCGTAATGGTAAGGTAAGTATACGTTATGGAATGAGGTATTGTACTCGTCGTAGAGGGTAACACCGTGGGCCACAACCTTGAGTGCGGAGACGGTTGGAACCTCAACAACGAACCGATCATCGGTGATGGGATATTTTGCCAGCTCGAAGACGTTCTCAACTTCTCCCTGTGCACCAGCAGCCGTGCGGAGGAATGGGACCGTAGTTCTTTGAGCATGCATAACTCCAGTATCTACCTTTGTCATCCTGTGCCAATCTCTCCATGCGTAGCTGTTGCTGGCGCTGATGTTCCACTTTGGCCGGATACCACACATGATATATTCCACGGGCCATTTCAGTTGGTTTAGCATCTTCTCACCGTTATCAGCGTCAGTGGTAGTAAGGGAGGTGTAAAGATGAACGCGGATGAGAGAGAACCCGATGCGGCGGATGTAGATATCATGTACCTCGGGATTAACGAAGATATTATTGATGTAAAGTTCCAAGTCCGTGATGGAAACATCGACACCGGATGTGCTGGGGTTCATGTAAGGGAAGTATTTTGCCACGGCACCACCGGTTGTAAGTTCACCTGCATCAGAGACTTCCAGAGTGGTTGTTAGTTCCTCTACGTAGCAGCCGGGATATTCATAGTAGATTTGTTCCTTTGGAGCGATGGTAGCAGTGATATAACGCTGACCATAGGGAATGGAGACAGAAGGGATGGCAAGACGGACATCGTTATTAAACCAGAAGTGGAGCTTGTGAAGGAGTTCCAAAGCTGGTTGCTCCACCTTGGGGGTCTGGGGACCGTTAAGGACTTGGCGCAAATAACGGGCAGAGTTAGGGAATACAGCGTAGGGATTGGCGGCAGTGGTGGGAGCGCCGAGAATGGTAGGACGGACAGCAGGAAGGATGCTGGAACCTTCCTCGTTGGTGCGGAGAGACATGGAAGGAGCGGGAGCGGACCAGCACTCAGTGGGAAGTTCTTGGCCGTGCATCTTGTAATATCCTGCTTTCTTGTTTGGAGGAACGCAATATTTCTGAACCATCATACTGCAAGTATCGTCATATTTATCGAGGACACTCTCGTTGACCTCAAACTTAACTTCCTTGAAGAGACGGTTGCCGGGGAATTCGCAGAGATGAACCAAGTTAGAGTAAGAAGCATCCAGAACACCACCAAGACCAGCGGGACGATCCTTTCCTGCTACGCATGTCTTGGCATTGGTTGTACCGTCACCACCGGTGGCCAGGAGGGAACCGGCATAGTCAACGAGACGGTAGAACGTGGAACGGGCAGCGGTTACAGAGTTAGCGTTGAATGTTGGTTTGACATCGCCATATTGGGGAGCGCCAGCATCGGCCGAAGCGGCAGCATCCAATTGGGTGGGGGTAAGTTGGGCGGGGCATGAGGCCTTGGATAGGGCGGCACGGATCACCATATCAAAGAAGAAGTCACCAATTTGTGGAATAGAGAAGGTGACGCTTGTCCCGAAGGCGGGGTTGCCATTTTGTACCTTTACCTTCCTGTACTCGTAAGCCATTGCAACGTAGGGTTTGAAATGGGCGTTTGTGAAGAGAACGTGGGTACGTTCGATATCCACCAGTGTGGGCCAGCAGTCTGCCTTGCCGGCACGCGAGCGGGCACATTGGATATCCTTGATACGTTGGTTAAGGAGAGAGGTGGCTAAGAGAAGTCGGTCAGTACGACCCTCATTAGCGATAATCTGAAAGACAGCCCCGGAGCTCATATCAGCCTATATGTAGTCATTTAAAAGATCTAGCCGTAATTAAATATTGACCATGAGTATCACCGCAGAACAGCTGGGTAAACGGAACGACGACGGTGAAATTTACAAAATAATAAAGGGACAGTTAGATGCCATAGATAGCCTCCTCCTCTCTACTGAGAAGGGTATTGGAGAGTGTCACGTGTTAGTGCCTCTTCCGGTGTGTTTCCCTGAAGTTAGATCAGGAAGTGAAGATGTGGTGCGAACCGTTGTTTACTCCGCTATCCTGCGGAGTCTGGAAAAAAGAGGATTTAAGGTCCAGCTGCGGGCGGAGAGAACCGCCAGCGGCGGCGTTCGTCCCCACGTGCGGATAGAATGGATAAGCCGCGGCGGCATAACGGGAATAGCGGAAATGAAGAGATATCTGGAAGAGAAGATGGCGGGAGACCGCTAGATCTCCCGGCGCATCGGCGGCCCGGGAGATCTCAGACTATGCTTGATTTCCTTGATCCTTCCCTTCATCTTCTTGATCTTTCCCAGTGTACGGACAAGAAGAGCGCCGATCCAAACGAGGAGAATTATGGCTATATATAGTAGCGCTCTATCCTGTACCGAGAGACACATTTCCGCCGGCGCTCCGCCCGGCGGCGCGGGGTCGGTAGCAAATTCCCGCTTAGGAAAGGGTTCGAAACAGCGGGAAGAGGGAACCGGAGAAGGTACGGGAGGGGAGACGATCTTCGTAAATTTAGGAGCGGGAGAGGAGAAGAACAAGCCGTGATCTCCTTCGTAGCTGTCGATAAGTACTTGATCTCTATCCATGCTCTATATCAGATATCGGATAACTCCTTCCAACTATTTCCCGTATCTTCCGATCCTCTTATGGAATTAAAGGCTTGCGCCGATGAGGTGCTGGATAACACGCGGGGATGGGACGGTCTTACCTGTTTCGCACGGGTACGGGGGTAGAGCAGGAAAGAAGGAACCAGCTCCATAAGTATCCTTGCCCATGGGGATATGGAACGCCCGTCAAGAACGCTCCCCACTACCTGAGAAGTCTCAAACTTCATTCTGTTAAGCTTAACGATGACCGTGTTCTGATATCCCGTGTAATCGGGCTTCCATCCCACGAACGGGATAGCTCTGGTTCCATCAAAGAAAGATTCCACTCCCTCAGCCAGAGCGCTCACAACTTCACTGGCTATGGTAGAATATCGGGTACGGTTACTCTTCATGAGAAGACGGGTAAGAACTGTATCTATATCGTGCGTGGAGGAGGCAACGGTAAGCGAGGGAATGGCGGATACATCCTCTCCTTCTTCCTGCAGAGAAGCCTTGAGCCCGTCAATCTGCTCCAATTTTGAAATTTTGTCCGATTGATCTCTCTCCGCTTCGTTCGTGAAAGCCGTCCTCGTATCTCCTCTCATCGTCTGGATCACCTTGGTCATATGCATCTTCTTCTCCTGTTCCTCTGTCAGCGCTTCCGTGGGAGTCCATCCCGTCATGGGAACTGGTGTCATATCCAGGGCCGGAACGGATCCCCTCGCTCCCGCTCCGGCAACGGATCCCCTCGCTCCCGCTCCCGCTCCGGCAACGGATCCCCTCGCCCCGGCTCCGGCAACGGACACGGACGCCAAATTAGCTATCTCGGCTTCTTCCTTGGCGGTGCAATGGGAACAGCGAGAGCGTCTTGATCCCCCGGACTTGATAGATACCGCATCCATATCGAGTATCCCTCTCTTGTTCTCGAAGATGGAGGAAGTAACAGGAGGAGCCTTGAGATCACCGGAGGAGAAATCTATCCCGAGTTCTTCCGCCAATCTTTCTATCTCCTTCTCGTAATTGACCCCGCCATGCGCAGCAGAAGGAGCAACAGAGGCGCCATCTATAAGATCTTCCTCTATCTTCTTAGCTTCCATTCCTCTCCTGATAAGGTAAGGGTTCATGAGGGATGTCGCCCCGAGGAGCGACGAAGCCCCCATCAATGGAGAAGAATCCATCAGCAAATATACATTATAACTCTCCCCTTCATATGGATGGGAACGGGAAATGGATTTGATGAACAGGTAGGAAGGGATATAAGAATGCCAAGATACCTTACTGTAGACTGTGGGATGGCTCCCCTTACCTGTGTTCTGGTGGAAGCCGGGCCGGGGCTCATCATCAACGACAGAAGTACTTACGGGGAAGGGTTTAGAGTTCTGGAGATATTCTCCCGGGATTTCTCCCGCGAGGGAACGGGAACGAAGGTATCGGAATTATCTCCGCTATCCCGAGCATATCTCGTTGTTACATTCCTCCGCGATGAGGTTATGCCGAAGCTACAGGAAGAGGATGTGGTTCTAATAGAGAGACAAATCCCGCCAACTTCCCGTGCGTGCGATAGCTCGATACCCTTCGAGAGTTTCGTCTCCTCTTCTTCCTTCTTCTGTACCGTGGGTATGCGGGTCTTTGATATCTCTCCGTGCTTGAAGAACAAAGTAGACATAGGAGCCAATCCGATGCCCGCCAAGGAATACAAGGGTAAGCACGCGAGAAATAAGGCGATAGCCTGTTCACGGCTGGATTATCTCGGGGTGGAGCTGCCGGGATGCGGGAAAGGAGCGAGACACCACGTGGCAGATGCTATCCTTCAGCTCGTGGGGTTTCTCTCCATCAAGGGAACGAACGTAACCGAGAGCACGCGCTTGTCATAAGCATCCTACGACGGGATCTCGTTCGCTCTATTTTGCATCAGGAGAAACTCTTGCTCGGAGACGGTGCCGCCGTATTTCCTCATAATCGTCTTGGGAACGGCTCGTGGCAGGATAGAGATAGATTTCCCTGTTCTCATCGAAGCATATCGGAGAAGATTGTAGTAGAACGCTCCCCCCTCGTAGATCTCGTTATATACCGCAGCACATCCGAGAGAACAGAAGCTACCCTTAAGCCCTATCCCTCTCTCATCTATAAACATGGGTATATGATAGGGACTGGATGTGAAGGTGAAGTCACAGAGCCAACAGGGAATGGTCGTATTCTTGGGAAGTTCTTCTATTGATGGAACCGACACCGGTATAATATCGTGTTCAACGGGATCAACATCCCTGTCGAAGCGGGTAGCTTCCTCTATCAATTCTTGGGTAAATTTGTCCTCTATATTCTCGTAGCAACCAAGGGTTATACCCTCCAGGTACAAGATATTCCTGGACATACCCTGCTATCATATTTGAAGACAGATATCCCAAATAATAGACAACAAGAAGCGCCCATATGTCAGCGTGTCACGTGAACGGATGCCCGACGAGGGCCAGCATCGGATTCGAGACGGATCTAAAGCCAATTTCCTGCGCTAAGCACAGGAGAACTGGAATGATAAATGTAACAAGGAAAAAGTGTGCCACTAGCAAGTGTGACGAGCTGGGGTCGTTCGGATTTCCCGGGCTCCCTCGCGGATCCCGATGCGAGGCCCATTCTCTCCCCGGTATGGTGGCCGCTCCCTTGCCAAACCAACGGAAGAGTATCAAGACAAAAAACACGGCCCAAGCCGCGAAACCCAAAGAGGAGATATATTACTGCCGGATAGAGGGGTGCGGGAGGCAAGCTCCCTACTGGGATCCCTACGTAGATTATGCTCATCTCTGTGAGGAACACGCTCTGATTACGGATGACGGGAGGTGTCCGAGACTCCAGTTGCTCACACCTCCCGTTCTCTTCACCGCTACCGTATCTTACAAGACAAATTTCCGCGGGGATTATGCTGTCATAGCAGAGATACCCCTGACCGAGAAGATACTGGCAATAAAGTCCGTCGCTACTCCGCTGGAGAAATGTATGGATAACCCATACATGGGAGCGGATCGTATAATAAAGAAGCAGAACCTCCGGAACGAAGCGGTAATGGTAGGCGATAAATCCAGGAAGCAGAAGAAGACGCCGGGTAACGGATTGTATTTCCAGGCATGTGATGAGTTCGTAGTCGTAAGAACAGGAAACGAGGGAAGCAACCCCTATAAGATAAGAGTATTCCCGTCCACTGGTACCTCCCAAATAACGGGAGTCCAGATGCCACTGGTATCGGGAGACAAGGAGCTACGGTTCGTTCTTGATACCATATCCGACTACCTCGGAGCGCCACCCATAGAGGTACAGGAGAGATCGGTAAATATGCTGAACTTCAAACTGACTGTAAAGGCCCCGCCAATGGGAGATCCTGCTCTTTGGGTAGTACACTTATATCGGTTGACCACTCTGTTCCATGGATATCTCACCGGAACTCCCATGGAAATTATCCCGCCACATCCCGTGGTATCCGTTACTACTCCTTCCGAGGCGTGTTCCTTCGTCTACGTAGACTTTGGCACTCCGATAGAGAAGAAACTCTCACGTAAGACCAGAGTGAAGGTGTATACGAAGAGAAAGATCTCTGTGTTTGCTGCTCCAACCTTCGAGATAGCATCGGAGATCGTTCGGTATATGGACAGCATCCTGTACTTGCACAGAGATAGCCTCCTGGTTGATATATCCTATCGTACTGCCCCGAGCGAACCGCTGGATGCAAAAAATGAAGCACTGGTGCAGATGTTCTAGAACACCAGCGGATGGAACCAAGCCCCTTATTTTTGTCGCCTAAGGAACGAGGGCGTCCGTCCCTACGGAACGAGGGTGTACATGAAGAGACACCATATCACACTGAAGATAATCCCGTGAATTATCGTACCCTTAACAGTAAGACCGTTAGATGAGGTAGAACCAGGAATATACTGCATCACTGTCTCGGTAAATATATCGGAATTAAGCAGGAGATAGAGCATAAGGGAGAAGATTACTCCCTTGAAGAACCTTGAAGCTTTCCCCGGAGATTCCTCCTTCTCTTCTCTGTCTTCCTTTCCTTCCTTTCCCTTCTCTATCTTCACTACTCCAATCTTCTCGAGTACCATACTGTTATATACTCTCTGTGAAATTACCCGGCACCCTTTCTCCCCAGGCCCGGAGGAAGCGGTCACCTATCCGTAACTTCCACTGTCATCTTCTCGTGGGGATGGGTCTGGAACACGAGAGGAAACACGGTTCCAGCTGAGTACATGGATATTACATTGTACCTGTGAACGAGAGATATATCCTCAGAGAGAAGAGAGACGAAATACTCGAAGTCAGACTTCCAGAGGAGAAGTTTCCCGTCCTCGCACTGGGGCTGGTCCGTTTCTATACAAGATACATAGGTATTACTCATAGATATGGGCTCAGTGGTGAAGGATACTCTGTCTTCCATAAGGGATCTCACCTTTCTCTTGCGTTCGTCGAGTGAAAGCAGGAGAAGATCGGACATGAGAACGCGATCAAAGTCGAAGGTCGCGAAACGGACTATACCAGGCATGGAGGATGAGCCATGTCGAGAGAGCATTCCCTCAAGATACTTGTAATCCCGGGGATATTTCTCCAGCACAGTACGGAGTAATTTCTTGCTAACTCTCGGCTTGGATACGACCGTCATAACCTTCTTCCTGATTGAGGCGTCTCCGTTCTGTCTCACAACCATCGCAAACTCCTGAACGAAGAGACGATACGCGTAGTTCTCGTAGAGATAGTGATCGATATCCCCAAATTTGGATACCAAATTTCCAGAGATAGCAGTGTTAACTTCAGTCAGATTGTATGGTACGGGTAGATATCGAACCCCTTCCTGAAGGGAGGAGGGTTCGTGGTAGAAGATAGAAGAATACTTCCTTGTCATACCCGGAGCCACATAAGCCATAGCTATGGCCTTCCCGTCATAGACAAGAGAATAGTTAACGAGAAGCTTGGACTTTGTAACAGCGGAGTAATCCCCTATGAACTGAAGCACGGCATCCCGTGGAAATCCCTCCAGTTTGGCGAGAGGTTCCTTCCTTAACTTTACCTCTCCCTGTTCCCCGTATTTCTCCGGTATTATCTCCGCATACGTCACGGGAACCAAGATCTTGTCCTTCCCCCGCAGCAAGACGGCGGCATACGCGAGATGACGTCTACCTATCAAAATTTCAGAAAGGGAATAGCTAGTATCTTTGGAGAGGAATTCAGATAGCAGAGCAAGGCTAATTTGCGAGCTACGGGCTTCCGAAGACAAACTTATTCTCTTCTTGATCTCCATGACGAGAACATTGGTTTCAGGAAGTATCCCTGATCCCTCGTAAGATACAGGATAGGTACCGTTCTCGTGTTCGACCACCACGATATATCCCTTGGTTGTAATTCCGCCGCGTAGGGCAACGGACGAAGACCGGGGAAGATCAAGAGAGAGCTTGAAGCCGGAATCTATCACCCGTATTGTATCGAAACCATAGGTTATCTTCACGAGACTCATCAAGATGGATGTCCAGTCAATTTCCAAGCTGATAGCGGGAGAAGCCATCGTGAAGGAGGAAATCATCATATCCTTGAACTCATCCAGAGATCCCACCTTATCTATCTCGGAGGTATCGATAAAGAAGATCTTATCCTCTATGTTCTGCAGAAGATCCCTCACCAGCTCATCCGGACCAATCCCGAGACAGAAGCAGTAAGAGAAGAAGATACCCGCTTCCGGTACACCGGGAAGGGATTGTTCCGCCCCACTAAGGACATGCTGGTCTCTGCTCTTCCCGATCCATTTTCCCATGAGCGGAGGAATGGCGGAGGCACGGCCTGGCGGAATTATCTTGGAATATGTAAGGACATGGGACACCTTCTTGACCGTTCCCAGCGCTTCCTCTAGTTCTTCCTCAGTTAGCTTGAACTTCTTGAGACAGAGACTTGTTATGGCGGAAGAAGAGGATACATCCAATTTCTTGCAACAAGGAACGCAGTACTTCAGGGGATGAACCTTGGGTTTGAAGACAAGATTAGGATACTTCTTGTTAGGACAGTGGTAGTAGACGGTGCTTGCGTCAGTGAAATTACGGAAGGGAACGAGAGCTTCCTTGACTTTGGGAGCCAGACCCTCGAGTTCATCTTCTCTGTAGAGGAACGGCTGCCGCGAAGCCTGGCACCGTACGGAATACACGGGAACAGAAGGATCGTGCTTCTTGAAGTTGAAGAGCTCCGGATCTATCTCCTGCAGCCTCTTTACCTTCTGGATCTTGGAACTCTCGAACCCTTTCTTTCCCGTGCTACGGACATAAGAATGGAACATAGATAACAGGATAGGAGATATCCCTTCGTACTCCGCCCTGGTAAAGTTTGGAAGATACATGGCCACGTCCGAGGCTCGTTGCACCATATTTACCTGTCTGAACGTGATACTATCAAGTCTGGCCTTGTATTCCAGGTTTGTATACTGTTCGTATTGGTTCTTCGCTGGATTTACTGTATCTATGGGGACGGAGAGGGAAGATCCCTTAATTAGGGTAAGGGTGTGCTCCCCCGGCTTCGTTGCCTTCAGTTCCAGGATACCGGCGGATACGTAGGGTTTGAGATAGCTGGTAAATCCGTTGAACACAGAGGTATCTATGGTGAGGGGATATACCACCACCATATCGCTGGAGAAGACGGAAATAGATAACTCCTCGGGAACATCCCCTTCCATGAGAAGAGAGAGCCTCTTCTGCTTTAGAAATTCGATAAGGGGTCGTACAACCTTATCGATACGCTCCAGAGCTCCCTCATATCCCATCTTCTCTTCCTCTCTGAAATTAAGCTCCACCGTGCAGGTGTTCTTGTTAATCAGCAGAGAAATTCCACCGGGAGTACGCAGCAAGGCGGAGATACCCTGCAACGGTGGCCGGGAAATATCCTCGCGGAAGAGGATCCGGTGCTTCTTCTCTACTATGAAGGATATACCGTTACTTACAATCCTGGCCACACAGTAGACATAGTTCTCGTCAAGAACAAGAAGATCGAAGAGATTACGGATGTTGATATAAGGGAATGATATATCAACCACTATCCTCGTGAGATAGAACGGAGTCTTCAGAGCCTTGGCTCCGGTAAATTTAAGGGCCTCCGGTACTTCCCTTAAGCAGGAAGAGAGAAGTTCCCCTTCCTGCTTGAGTCTGTTCTTGAGGGCCTTAAATTCCGGTTGCAAGAGGGGGTAGAGGGATCCCATATGTCCGTTACTCTGATACACATGAAGGAACCCGTCGTAGGGAAGCAACGGGAAATAACGGAGAAGAACGCCGTAGTAGAAGAAATCCCGGTGATGGTCGTCGTTAACGAGGGACAGAACGGATTTATCCCGAGGATCGGCAACATCGAACAGATCAGTGACAGTGATAAGAGATACATCCCCGGACGGAGAACGCAGAGAAGAGATAATTTCGTAAGTGAAGACCTCTATGTCTTCTCTGTTATTTATCATCGTACGGGATAGGGGATACTTGTCCAATCTGTCCCCGGATCCTTCCGTGAAATCCTTCTCGATATTTACGCGGATACTCTCATCCGTAACGCTGATGAAGTACGTGGCATATTTAGCTCCGTCAATCGTATAGGTAATGTGCTGGCGGAATGGGGGGATACCCGTTGCTATATATATCTTCTCTCTCATGGAAGATATGGTATCCTGTGGGAACACACGAACGGCGGAAGGGTCGGGAACATCAAGAACAAGCGAAGTCTCCATCTTCTCGAAGTCCTCCAGTCCGGATACATCTATCTTCTTAGCTCCTCCCTTCAGTTCATTCTCCTCTGTTCCATCAGTAAGAACCAAGGAACTAGTGACCCCCTTGAACGGGTTAAATATAGACAGAGTGAGAGAGAAAGGTTCCATTCTCTCCTATATAGAGAAGGTTATCTTCCGTAGCTTTCTATAGATACCGGTACATCCACCGCTTTATATCGGGAAGAACAGAGGATATATCGAAGACAAGAGCGGCCGCTATATATCCCGCCATGAACTCGTAAGGATGGTCAACCTGTGAGAGAACGGGATCCATACCCAAATCTCTGTAGTCAGTTTGTCTTGTGATATTCCCCGGCTCCTGGTACCAGAGAACGGGATCGTTCTCCGTGGGGAAATTCCCCTTGTGTCCCATGTAGATGGGACCATCCCGGAAGGAGTAGACGAAATCATCGGTATCGGGATTGTTCGCGAGAAGAAGGAAGGAATTACGACGAGAATACACGCGGTATGGTGTAAGTTCTACAAATTTACCTGTCTCGTCCTTGTATTTTCTCTGGTAAAGATGAACCTTCTCGTGTAGTAGTGTTCTGAGAAGATTACTGTCTGTTGCTTCCAGAGAAGTCTCATTCAGGAAGATGATAGAGCCGAGGGTATGGCTCCATCCATTCTCTATATCTCTGCTCATCTTCACCAGCCGCCACGGTATCTTGCTTATGTGTTCGAACGGAGAGAGAAGAGAATTGGCCTGGGAGATGAGGGAAGTCAGTCGTGTCTTCTCTGCCGGAGTAAACTCCCTGATACCTCCCAGATATCTTATCTTATATTCTTCCCGTGACCGTACATTTCTTGCCGACAGATCGTTAGGTGTCATGTTATCAAAGAACGGAGAAGAGAAGATGGTACCTGAAGCTTCCTCTTTGGATATAAGTACCGGGGGCCGGGTCTTGAACCCAGCACGAGCTGAGATCTTATCCGCGATATTTCCCATACAAAATGTAAGTGCGACTATCGCACAGCAGATTACCACTACGAATATAAGAACGAAGGGAACCATATATAAAGGAAATTATCCCTCCTCAGCGGATATCGTATCTCATGAAAGGAAGTTGATCCACTAGCCGCGGGGGCTGCGCGTCCGTCGCGATGGAGGTATGGTAGTAATTTATCTTATGTCCGTCATACGGGAGATAATCCCTGGGTCCATACTCCGTGATGGTTCTTGCATCCTCTCTTACGGGGATAGCGGAAGGAAAACGGAAGAGCCAGCCGGAAGGAGGTTGAGGTTCAATATCCTGACCGGAGAAGATGGCGCGGCGGGACCAAGGAGCCATGTTCTCTATCCACTCGTTATGACCCTGGATTGTACGGTCATCGATACCGCCATACTTCAGAACATCAACAGAGTAATAAGCCTTCTCTGACTCCGACATCCCGTGATCTCCCCATACTGTCTCGTTTATCGCCCTGGTTACGGCATCGTCACTGCTAGTAGCTGGTTTGTAAGCCATCTGAGTATATATTGCGGTAGCAAATAAATCGGCAGAAATATATCAGGAGAGAAGGAAGAGAGCGTCAGCTGAAGATATGGGAAGTGTCAGACCGGATCCATTCCTGCAGAACGGAGGGACGGGTAAATATCCGGGAGAACAGGAGAGAAGCTTCGACCATGAGAACTTCGAAGGACTTGTCTATATAAGGAACAAGATTGAGTCTCATCTCCGTCACGCCGGGGGCGCTCGCCATATCGGTAACGAAGCAAGCATACGCTTCTGATATAACGGGCTCAATCCTCGCCAGATCTTCCAGGATAGCACTGATATCCTTACCTTCTCTTATGGATGCAAGAGAAGAGAGAGGAGCCTTGCCGAAGAGGACGTAACGGAGAATTCTGGAGGATACCGTGCATCTCGGAGGAATGGAAGCAAGAAGCATGTCAGTGAACGCTTCGGTTACGGGATAGGTAAGAACAGCCCGGTACGCGAGAAGAACAGAGGAGAGAGAAGAGATATCCTGCTTCCTCTCCCGATCCAGGAGAGAACAAGCGGAGCGATGAAGCGCCGCAGTATCCATGGGCAAAAAATATACTTGATTTCCCGATCCCAGCAATGGCTGAGCTTACAAGGGATAGGATACGATCCTGGAGGGGGTATCGATCCAGTCTCTGAGTACCCTTGCGGATACGCCAGGAGATGGAGCGGCAGGAACGGGAGCGGGAGCGGCTCCGCGGAGCGCTACTTTACACTTTGTAGCTTCGGAGAAGAGGAAATGGAGCTCGTCCAATCCGCGCGGCTTTACCTTCTCTTTTATCTCTTCCAAGCCATTCCCATCTCTCTGTGCCTCTGCGGCAAGCATATCAGAGAGGAATGCCCGGTACATAGCTACAAGATCGTAGTTCGATACGAGCTTCTCTCTCAGATTGGAGAGCTTGTTTCTTGCTTCTGTTATCGATGTAAGGTCACCGTCCGTGTCAGCGGATGCCGCTATTATCTTCATGAAGATGGTGGCGGAACCCAGTGAAGCGTGGGAATGGCTCATGTGATACATGTTAGAGAAGGTTATTCCGAGATAGGAGAGGAAGCCCCGGTACTTGGACATAACTTCCATGGCCTTCTTCTTGCCGGGGTTGTTCATCCCTAGCTTCTCTGCTGCATCCCTTGCTTCCTCCTCTAGCATCTTGATGGCCAGGTTCATCCGCTTGGCATCAAGAGCCTTCTCATCAGACTCGTGCTTCGCCGCCACGTCAGCAGGAAGTTCCATCTCGTTACTGATGAATCTAGCGAGAGATTTGATGATATCACTAATGTAGTACTGGTAGTCCGGCACCAGCCGTTGTTCCAAGAATACATCCTTATATTCCCACCTGTCCGTGACGCCGAGATCTCGCTTCTTGCACAGAGAAGAAGATCCGGGAGATTTACACTCGTCGCACCAGGTCTCTCTTGCGGAGTTACACTCCTGGCACCGGTTCTTTATCATTCCCGTTACCTTTCCCTTTCCCAGTTCGGCCTTGCAGGTGCCGCATCTCACACGTCCCGTAACTCTGGCTATGCAGCAAGGAGAGAGGGTACAAGATTGACCGGCTATCGCTTCTTGACAGAGGCCACCAAGACGACATTTCCTGCAGCGGAAGCACGGCTTCTTCAGGAGACAATCTTGACATGTTCCACAACGGGAAGGAATTTCCCGCATGAACTCGTACATACCGCCGCGTTCGCAGACGATATACTCGAAATACTCCCCTCCTTTGGGGGGACGGAACAATCTCATACTCTCCTCATCTCCGGCCAGTTCGGCTATCCTGTATCTCTCCGCCATGCGCGCCGCAAACTTGTTGGCGTTTCCCCCCTTACCGGGGTTCATCCTTGCCTTGCGAACGAGATCCTCCACTGGTCTGGTGCTAATTTCGTCTCTGGCCTCGTGAAGAACAGAGATAGCTATATCTACTATATTCTCGGTACAGGAGAGATCTAAGGACTTATCCACCACCCGTTGCGATGCATCCTTGAGTGCTTGGGTTTTACCCCTCTTCTTGAATGGAAGTCCACTTACGTAAGGATTGTCCGGTTTCATCGTAGCTTTGACCGGATCCCACGCGGTACCGTAGTATTGTTTCTTACTCAAGAGTACCATGGGATAGAGAAGCTTGTCGTACTCCATACGTATCAGATTATTCCCTGTTTCCTCCGCTATGACTCCGTTGATAATCTTGAGCAAAGACTCTGCTATGGCTGTCGCTCCGCGGAGCATGACGGGTACCTCGTCCTTCGCCAGAGGCGGCGCCACGAAGATGGAGTCAGTGTCACCGTAGATCGTCCGGCATCCTTCTCTTTCCGCTGCAGTCTTGGCTATATTCAGACATTTTCTCCCGAACATACAGATACAACTGGACATGGCTATCTCACAGAGAGGAAACATCTTCTGTCCGAGTACGCCGTAGAACGTGTTCATGAGAATTTTCACGGCCTTCTGGTTGTTGTCATACTCGGACAGTGAGAGGGAGAGATTCTTTCTTGCTATAGGATCGGTCTCCTTCTCGAGAGCCTTCTCTGCTACCTTGATAAGAGCTTTGAACTTGTTCCTCGTATCGAGATACTTGGTGAGACACGTACCGTAGATAGAAGGGAAGGGGGTGCCATCGGGATATTTCCGGACGAACGAGGCCCTTCCATCTCCCCAGTCATAAGTATAGACTTCATATCCTCTCTGCTTCAGATTCTCTATGGTGGCAGCATCCTTTACATAAGTCTCTGATGACATGTTTAGAGAGCGAATTATGGAAGGATACAAGGAGGCAAAATCCAGCGCGAAGATCGGAACTTCCTTGTGGATACCAGTAACAGGAGGGAGAACCTCCGCCCCGGGATACTTGCCGGTTGGTGCCTCGTGTTCCTCCGTGTACACGTATCCCTGTCTCCGGCCGAGGGCGTAGATATTGTTCTTCACCTTCTCCGAATTTGCCTTGTTCATAGCGTCACTGACAGAACAGAAGGAAGTATGCGCCAGAGCGGAGAATTGGCTGATAGCCGAGCTGGAATTCTGCAAGCGCTGGCATGAGAGACCGTCAACTATGCAGTACTCCATAACTCTGGCAATACCCTCCCCGTCAGCACCGCGGAAGAACTCGAACATCTCCGGAGCAGTTACGTCCAGCTTGTTTGGAAGGTTGTAATGGATGAGATAACTGGCCAGAGCCTTGGACTCTAGAATCTCCTGTTTCTTTGTCTGGAGCTTCGGGATACATTGGGCCATATCCACATTTATACTTCCAGGAATATAGAGATATCTAACTTCTTCTGTGATACCCGCTTCCTTCTTGATGCTTGTCTTCTTCGTCAGAAGAGAAGGTAGAGATACTCCCTTCCGGTTCCCGATGAGAACTTCCAAATCAAAGGGAACCATTGTCTCCATGAGTTCGTGGAAGATATGGCCTATCTCGTTGCCTCTACGGCAGAAGTACGGATCATCAAAGAGATAGTTGTTGAAGGCGATACGATACTCCGGCAGCACCCTCTCGTTGATCCAGGCGAATGCCCTCAGGATATCCTTCTCATTCTCCGTGTAAATTACGATGGTACCATCGTCACGGAAGTGATCCCTCGCGTAAGGACAGGAAACGATGCAGTAAGATAGGAGAGGCTCTCCCTGATGGGACCATCCGATACCACCAGCTATCATGAAGATAACATCCTCCACATGTGAACCGTCGGATATGGGTCCGTCACAGTGATTGTAAGTCTCAATATCCCATGACAGTGAGAGAGTAGGCGGAGCTTGCGGCAAGGATATATCCCTGAACATCGGATCCGGGGGCTCCAGATCTAGCGGTACCGACCGGCAAGAGATATCGTTCTTGGATACAGTATAACAGAGAATTCTCCCGTTCTTCATGGGAGAGCCCTCGCCGCACCTGACCAGCCACCAATCCGCCATGGTGAGGAGAGATTCGGTGAGAAATATATTAAGATAAGACCAGGGAGAACCGTCGGAGAACGTACGCAACCCGAGTTCTCTGGCCTTAGATATGGCCTTGCTTCTTGCTCCAACGGACCAGAACGCAAGATCTACCACCTCAAACTCCTCCTCGGTATATCCCTTACCTGCTTTGACCCTCCTTGCGGGAAGCGATCCGGGATCTTCTATCTCTATCCTCTCCGCTGCTAGGGCTGAAACCAGCTCCCAGAGGAGATCCATCTTCCTTTCTACGGTGAAGCTCGGATATACGTCCGAGATCTTGATTATTACCCTTCTCGCGCTGGGAGTAGTGGCAAAGACATAGATGGCGTAGAACCCGGAGGAACTCTCGTAACAGTCTGTGGGATAAGCTATCAGACGACCGTCCGGGGATAGCTCCTGAGCCTCTCTGTCGATGATTTGCTCCCTTGACAGGAAGGGCCCTTCCTGGGCCTTTATTTCCTCGAAATTGAACGAAGGCATGGTTACTTGACTATATTTGAAGGGGTAGTCCGCTTCAAATATGATGCTCAAGCAAGACCATGGAGAAGAGACTGGCCATGAACGCTTACCTTGCCTTTGTCGATTCCGGCAGGAAGAGAGGGCTATTCTTCTGCCCTCATGTGGATGGTGAAATGGCTTATATAACTGACCGTTCTGCTGTTCTCCATCTGGCGAAGAAGATGACGGGTATAGAAGAGGTAATAACGGAGTGTTTCGATATCTACGACGAGGATTGCCAAGTTCTTCTCCTCTACCTTGATGGGGGGAAGAGTTACATAGTAGCTTCTCCTTATACTCAGGAAGAAGCCAACCAGTGGATATCCCATATAGACTGCTTCCGTGCTGCCCGCGGCGATTTCCCCGACCCCGACCCCGCCCTCTAGCGGAGCGGAGCCCCCGATCAGCGGGGAAGCATCCAGGAGCCATTAAACGCGGGAGAGTAGTCTATCTTTATTTTGTCGCAGTACATCACGGGATACCTTGAGTAATCTACCAGGTCATATATCCCCATCTCATCCGCTTCCATTAGGATCCAACGGAACACCCGCCAGAATATATCCTCGTGATTTACGTCGTTGGATGCAAGATGTGTAAGCTCGTGGAGAGATACAAACATAAGGGTGTTAAGATCGTGGTAGGTGTAACTTCCTCCCACGAGATGCCGGATGCAGAGAGAGAAGATTTCTCCGTTACCTACCACGTACGAAGTTTCCCCCGGTCTTTGGGGGTGAGTTTCCTGGATAGCGTCCATATGGTAGTGTTCCATCATATTGGCGACATATCCCCAATGAACGGGATCATTCCTGTACTTGTCTCTCATTCTCGCTATGAACGCCGAGAGACGGTGATGGATCTCGTGAAGCAATTCCTTGGCGTTCTCTCTGTCTCCGAGAGAACACTGTGTCCGGAGTGTTCCTCCCTCAAGACATTCCTTATATCCAACGCTCCCCATGAGAAAAAATAAGAGTATATATACCGGGATATTTCCCGCCGGGGATATCGCCCGGTCTCTAGGTCTTACGGAACTTGACGCAGCAGTAGAGGGAGAGATTTATACGGTCCGCCTCGGTGAGCTTTCCCTGGTACTTCGGGTTGCTATCCAGAAATCCCTGCTCGAACGAGAGAAGTTCCGTCTTCTCCATGAGTTCGAAGCCATGGTGCTTCATCATCTCAGCAAACGCAGGAATATTTACAAGATACTCTATGAAATGATCTCCCTTGGAGAAGGGAAGAAGCACTCCTATCTTCTGTCCGAATGGCTCGAGGGAACTGTCGTTGTATTTCTTTTGTATCGAGTACTTTACCGACCCGTTCTCTTCCGCTACGTAATCCCCCTTCTTGATCAAGGAGAACACCTTCTCTCCGTCCATGCAAGTGAAAGAAGCGGTTCCTCCTTCGTTGACCATGGAGGAGCAAAGAGAAGCAAAGTTAGCGGCAGCAGCCGCGTTCTCGAGGAAGTAATGAACAGCGAGATTACAGACTAAATTATCGAACTTCTCTGATATGAGATCGAACGTCTTCTCCCAGGGGTCTCGGATATCTACCACGAAGGCGCCGAGTTCGGTGCTCGTTCCCTTACCCAGGACCAGAGCCATCCAGCGTTTGAGCAGCTGAACTATAGCTCCCTTATCTATATCACATACGACAAGCTTCTTCACCTTGCTGCGTACATATCTCTCCAAGTCCTGCCCCTTCCCGCTGGAAATATCGATCACACTGACTTTGGACTCTAGCCCTTCTATTATCTTGGTCTTGGCGTAGGATATCAGCGATACGGGAGCTTTGTAACTGTCACCCTTACTTGTAAGGAAGTATGTATCAGAAAGGACACCGGTCCATAGAGTTTCCAGTGAAATTCCATCGATACAGTTGAGGAAGACTCCCCAAGCCGTACTGTAAGAATTTCCGTAGTAATCCCCGGGGATAACCTCCTTATCTTCTCTTACCTTCCGTAGCTCCCAGTCAATAAGGATATCACTACCCGGAAGGGTGAGAGAAGTAGAAACAGCCATCTCCGCTATCTTCCCGTCGAGATCTCCATCCTTACTGTAGAACAAGAATCCCATGGGATACAGTGGATTGGAGAAATGGACCGGTATCTTCTTGGGTCTTTCTACCATTATATCCTTGGTCATAAGACCGTGACCCTTGATGAAGGAAATCTTCCACTTATCTTTCTCAAAGTATGACATGGTACAGTAGAGAACGTAGCAAGTCTTCCCTTCCTGAGAGGGATAGCTGGGGATAGCAAACTGCGGCAGCTTCTTCAGCAGGAAATCCACTGTCTGCTCACTCCGTGGCTTCCACTTGTGAATGGAGGTACTGAAATAGGGGGAAGATCTCTCCGTTAAGATGAGACCGTCAACTCCGTAGCTCCTCTTCTTGCCGTAGACTCCGCTGAAGATTTCCTTGTATTTGGCGGGATTATCCAGCGCGATATGTTCCTTCTCCACGGCCTTGAGTCCCGGACAAGTTACGCTGTTCACCACATGCCTTATCTTCTGCATCCTAGAGTCCAGGGTCATACCCGTTACATTATCCCCGTTGAGCATCAGAACATCAAAGATAAGAAGAAGTCTCTCCTTGCCCGATACCACCACCTCGGCATCAGCTATGGTTCTCTCAGCAGAGTAAGCTATGGGAAATTCCTCGTACTCCTTGTGAAGGAGAACAATCTTATTGCGGAAGATAGAGATAAGGCACCGGATGCCGTCCGCCTTCTCTGTTACTCTGTAGCCCACCGGAGGATACATCTCAACGTACTCTATATTCCCGAGATCCTTGGCCTGGGGCAGAATATCTCTGAGAGCCCTCGGCGTTCTCTTCACTGCTAGGGTTTCCCCTATGATCGCCAGTTCCTCGGCGTAGAGGGTCTTATTGGATACAACAGGAGATACGGACTCTATCACTGCCCTGGTCATCTTATCTATGTACATCGGATCGAGACCCTTGGGTACGGTCTTCCCCTTGTGTTCAAACTCTATGGTAAGCAGGTACAGGGAAGGATTTCTCTCTACCTCCTTACGCAAGGAAGGGATATCCATATCCAAGAAGGAACGGATACCAGAGAGCATACCCATGTCCTGTGTATCGAGGATTCTTGATATGTCTACATCCAAGTCCCATCCGGGATAATCGGAGAGATGGCAAGTGAATCGGTGCTTCGGGATGAGAGAGAGAAATCTCGGGAGTTCTTCCTCCTCGTCGAGATCCGCTTCCTCAGAGAGGACCAGCGATCCAATATCCATGGAAGCTTTGGCCGACGTTCGTTTGGAATAACGGACACTCTTCTTGGTTATATAATCCTTTCTGACCCCGCGCCTGCCCCCTTCGGAGAGTTCCACTGCATCGATCAGCTTCTTGTGCGCCAATCCGAGAGATGTCACCAGATCGAAGGATATATCAGGAGAGTTAGGATGGAGTCTTACCTCCAGCTCTTGCACCGTTCCCTTCTCTGTCCCTCCTCCCTGGAGCAGGGAAGAGTACATATCTATGATCTCTTCTGGCCTTTTCTCCATCAAGCTGGTATTATCCATTATATAAGGGAGGCACCCTGGTTCAAAATGTATTTGAAGGGAGGATCTAGTAGGAAATAAGAGCCAGATCCAACCATGGAGAGAGACGACATCCAAATTAGAGACTTTTTGGAGGCAATCCAGACCAGAGCCCTTCCTGCTACCCTGGTACGGGAAAGGGGAAAGGTCATCTTCGATGAGGTGAAAATAACGGATGCGAGAGGAAATGTATCCTCATGGGGAATATCCGTGGAACTTGCCGATGCCAGCGATGGGGGCTTCATTCCGATAGAAGATAGCATGCTCCTTCCGTTGGGTAAGATCCCTCCCGGTTCCAGAGCCATAATTACAGTGGAGAGCGTGACACACAAGGGAAATACAAGACCAACTGTTCCCACCATAATTACGGAAGGAAAGAACCTCGGCCGAGCCAACGCAACGAACGCCCTTACACAGGCTATAAAGAAGGCCTATTCCATGCTGAGGCTGAAGCTGAAAGTTACGGACAAAGGAACAGAAGAGAGGAAGGAAGAAGGAATTATCTTCCCGATGCTCGTCAAGAAGTGGAGAGAAACAAGAGGAAGCATCCCCACTGACGCAGAGTATGCCAAAGGACTCCTTGTGGAGAGAAAGCTGGACGGGATAAGAACGGTGGCCCATATGTTACCCAGCGGTGTAGTAGAGATGGTATCCCGTCGCGGTCAGCGATACGCCGGCATGGATCATATCACGAGGGAGTTATCCCTCATTCTGAGAAGGAATCCCAGTATCCATCTCGATGGAGAGATATATGTCCACGGGGTCCCACTTCAGATTCTATCCGGAGCGGTAAGGGGATCAATGAAGGGATGTATCGTTTCTCCTCTGAAGAAAGAAGAGCTAAGGCTGACTCTCTTCGACTGCTTCAATCCCACATCTCTGGAGACACCAGCCGAAGCACGGAAGGAGCTTCTGTATGATCTTACCAGAGGATTGGATCTTCGATATATAGATATTTCTCAGGTATACCGCGTACACAACGAAGCGGATGTCCTGGAACTTGCCCGCAAATTCGAGGAGGAGGGGTACGAAGGAGCCATAGTTCGGATACCCAGCCGCGGATACGAGCCGTCCCGTAACGGGAAGCACAGTGACAACATACTGAAGATAAAATCCAGACCAGACGCGGAATTTCAGATAGTAGATATCACCGAAGGAACATCAGGGAAGGAAGTAGGAGCCATCATCTTCATATGCGCCACGGAACGCGGGGACAGGTTTGCGGCGGTGCCCAAGGGTCTCACGTACGAAGACAGGAGATATCTCTTCGATAATCTCCGCCCGGAAGATGTGATAGGTAAGATGGCTACCATAGAATACTCAATCCTTTCTGAGAACGGGGTCCCGCAACAACCAAAGTTCAAGTGCCTGAGAACGGACACGGATACGGCAGATGCTATCACGGACTTGCTCCTCGCCAAGAACAAGAGCGGAAGCAGGTAAACACGAGCTTCTCTCTGCTTCTCTTCTTCCAATTCTTCTTTTTTTCCCTTGATATATATTGCGATGTCCGAGCCAAAATCAGCGCAGTGCCTCACGGGGCTATTCGATGTGAAAATTACAGCCATAGCTAACAACGAGACCCTTGTCTTTGACAGGGATCAAGGAGTATGGAAGAACACAACACTGGGGGCGGCCACCGGTTCCGTTACAACAGACGATACAACAACAGCCAAGGTTCTCCCTACGGTTGGATATAGCGGCCAGAGAGCGGACGCAGAACTGAACGGAGGACTGGAGCTAACGAAGGATTTCGCGGCCCAGAACGGGACGGCTTACGCTGGAAACACGCCCCCGGGAGCGTACTCCCAAGCAGTAATGTTTGGTCCGAAGGAAGAGAATGGATCGTGGAGAATGGCCGCGGTACAGAAGACAAACGGAACGGCAGCCACGGTTCTATCATTCGAGAAGCTAGTGGCAGGAGTATGGGTGCCTCAGTATACCATACAGTAAGATCTCCCTTCCCTGTATTTGAAGGGACCCCACCCAAAATATAACCGGAACAATGCCCGTAAATCTTCGCAAGCTCGTTCCTTCCGATCTGGAAGCGGTATACACCATAGTAAGAGACAGAGAAACGATGAAGCATGTCAGTAACAGGAGACCGTGGAGCAAGGAGAGAACAGAGAAGTTTGTAAATTGGGGAGTATCCCATCCCGAGGATCTAACTTACGCTGTAATGGAAGGGGAGGATCTAATAGGAGTAGTCCAGCTTACTGAGTATGACTTTATGGATTGCTTCCTCAAGGGCAAGCTCGTTATTTCTATCTTCTTGCGCGGGGATATGCAAGGCAAGGGGTACGGGAAAGAAGCCATATCTTCTCTACTTCTCCTCCATCCCGATAAGGAGATATATGCCTCCATAGATACAAAAAATACAAGATCCAAGGTGATGTTCGAGAAGCTTGGATTTACCCGTGTAGGAACACTTCACTACAAGGAGGGAGCGAGTGAAGTCTTCGTTGCTCCTTCTACCGCTCAGCCCTCATCGGAGAAAACTTCTCCATATCGACTGGCTTGGATGAGAGAACAGTAACGATAGACACAAGAGGACTCTCAAAACTCTGGAGAGACAGTGGATCTATGGTTCTAAATTTTTTGTTGCTGAGAACGTAAGCCCCGCGAGCGAGGGGATGGTCCATCATCCGCCGTATCTCCCCATTGACACCGTTCTTCCTGTACCAGTGAAATATGTCATGGATAGCGTCTCCTTGATATTTCTCCTTCTTGGGATACGTCACGGTACCCACCAGGAGCATTAGATCCTCTTCTTCCTTCTCTGCTTCCTCCACAAGCTTGATGGAGCGTTCCACGGCTAGTTTCACAATCTCCGGATCATTGGCGGGATTTATAGAGTATACTCCAGAGATGAGTTCACCAGAGAAGAAATTTCCCTGTGATCCGAAGGGAGCGTCCGTGTCAGGAAATACGGAGCAGAAGAACCGGGAGAAGGCGTTGAACGGGGAAGCAAAGGGTTCGAAGTCGCAGCCCGTTATCTTCTTCAGTTCTTCATATCTCAGTGAATCTCTCGTGAAATTATGGGTGGTCTCCCCCAAGGAGGCATATCGCAGCAGCATGATGCTGGCGTCCAAATCGAAGCTTCCCCCTTTGTATCTTGATCTCAATCTGTCTAGAGCTTCGGTAGCGAGGGTTATCTTCCTCGGCTCCGTTCCTTCCTTGTTGAAGGTGATGGTAGAGATGTTTCCTTCCTCACTGATAGAGTATGTCACATTTGCCGGTCTGCAGGCAAATTTACTGGCTAGAGATATCCCCGCTCTCATGAGAGCGGGGACGCCTTTGAACGCTCTGCCGCCAAGAATGAACCTTCCGCTCGTCAGGATATCCTTGTATTTCTCCGGCGATATCTTCGTAAGCCAAGAGAGGGAACCGACGAAGGGATCGATGAAATTTCCCGAGAAGGGGAACAAGGGATCAACCGCCAGCCTCTGAGCCATGATATAGTCACTGGTATATTCTACTATCTTATCTCTCGGGATATCGGCTACTTGCCGCAGAGTGACAGAGATAGAATGAAGAACCATATCCATGACTTCGGCCCTGGCAAACTCGTACGCGGGAGAACGGTAGAAGGGAGGAAGATCCGGAACGAGAAATCTAAAGGACATATCCTCTCCTTCGTAGCTATTCTCCCGTACGGGAATAAGGACCGGGCTCCCAAGATAGACAGAGAGCCTTGGAATTATTCTCTCATACACGAGGGGATAGTGTTCCTGGATGGAATTAATGGCTCTTCGCATCTCTCCTGTATCCAATTCTCCTCTCTGGAATATCCACCACGGAGTAATGGATCCCTGTCCTCCCTCGTGTCCCAGCATTCCCTTGTAGCGGAACCCGACGGCAGAACAGATAAGAAGGAACAGTTCGGTGTAAATTATCTCCTTGAAATCCTCGCTATCTCCTTGCCGGCTCTTTCCCTTGATACGATCAAGCAGAGTAGCGGCATACACTCCTCCTTCCTTGAGGCAGAGATAAGCCGTCTCTATCGTAGCCAGATGATAGTTCACCATCCAAGATACAAGATCGGGATATGTCTCGTAAGATTGGCCTTCCCTGTTCTCTTCCGAGTACATACCGTAAGGTTCCACGTCATAGGGAGCGGGAGAGGAAATAACAAGCCCGAACTGCTTGCTCCGCGGGATGAAATTCTCGGAACATCCCCTTATCATCTCTATCCCTTCTCTTGAGGAAGGATATCTCTTCTCTGTAAATTTCAGGATATCGGCGTAGCCACGGAAGAGATCTTTCCAGGGATCGATACCGACATATTTCCTTCTCTTGACCAGCGCCACTATCATCCTGTCACCGTAAGCGGAGGACATGTCAAGAATGGGTCCTTGCGTCAGACTGTAGAGAGATACGTAGTCAGAAGGATATCCCTGTCGCGGCTCCGGAACGGACTCGTAGAGATACTCTCGTAGGATATGAGCGGAGAAGGAGGTTATCCCATCAGTATGCATTCTCTGTATCCATACCGTAGAATACTCTTGGTTGCTCCACGCCTCGAAGGAGGAGAAGGGAGCGGCTATGCCCTTGGATTTGATCCGTGGGAGTTCGTTGAACATATCCGCTACAACGTTATACTTGTCGTACGCTCCCTTCTCTGATACCATAACCATATCGTCCCATTGCCTGCCATAGAATTCATCGAAGTAGTCCGTCTTCTTGACAACGAGATTCACCCGGAATTTTCTCTTTTTTATCATGGGACGGAGATCGGCCAGGCTTTCCAGCATGGACATTACCCTGTCATCGGAGGCAGTGATACGCTTGGTAGGATAGGGGAGATCCTTTATCTTCTCCCATACCGCCAGTTTGTACTCAGGAAAGGGAAGACCCTTCTGAACAGAGAATTGATAATTGGAAGCTTGCATATCCTGTCGCTATCTTGTTGTATATATCTGGGGATATATCACTTCAAAAGGATCTAGCGGATAGCATGGAAGCGGTAGATATGGGCCGTAGCTTGTATCCCAGTTCTCGGTTCCAGGTAACTTTGGGGTCTGGCTCGAAGGTGCTCCCTTTCCTGTCATCAGAAGGAGAAGTAGGATATATACTGCGATAGCGATACCCTCCCTCCCCCTTGGGTACTTCCCGGGCCTTCCATCCTCTCGTGCTCCGCTGCTGACTCTCGTCCAGCGTTCCATCGAGAAGATCGTCATCTCTATCTCCCTTACGTTCGTAGTTCCGTTTGGAGAGATTTTGCTTCCACGGGAAGATACCATCGTTATACTTGTTTGTCCCGTATCTGGCGATATGACCCTGTCGCTTCCCTTCATCACTCTGGTAGTGAGAAATGAGCATTCCCTTGCTATCAACCAGTTCATCAAGAATATCCGATCCAAACTGATAATTCTCCTCACCGTTGGGATTGGGAGATACCTTCTGATAGAGATCTGTCATATCCTCGGGATACGTCTGATCGTTAATGGAAGCTTGTACCAGACGCTTGTTGAGTTCCCAGTCATCCATATCCGCTGTAATCCTCGTGGGACTGGGACGGGAAACGAAGCCGGCGCTCGGCGCGCTCGGCAAGCCCGGCAAGGGATCGGATATCCTGGTATCTATCCCGTAGACATTCCCTGTATCTTCTCTCATCTTACCTATCGCTGTCTGGTGCCGCATGACGGCGGATCGGTACCGGTCAAATGGTCTGTCAAACGGTGATCTGGTACAGGTAGAAGATCCGTTGTAAGATCCCTGTTCCGCCGTGTAATTCCCGATAAATTCCTCGTCGTTCAGGGTCTCATAGCAAGGAGGGCGCATCTCCGTAGCTATGAACATGGCTTCCGCATATCCATACTTCCCTATCGCCGCATCGCTGCTATCGTACAGATGATCCTTTACCACCTCTAGAAACATCTTATTTAACCCCTGTACCGCCAGCCAGAATTTCCTTGTTTCACTGATACCCCGCTGTGCGTCGAGCAGGGAAATATCGTACCCGTTCCCGTGAGTCTTGAGAAAGAGAAGCATCAGATCGTGCAATCTCGGTTCCAGAGAGGATCCTCTTAGACCTTCACGAAGGTAAGCTACATTAGCCGGATCCATAAATTGGATCTGAACTCGTTCACGGAAAGGACGCTCCATAGAGATATATAAAGGGCGTGAAGCTTCGTTACTATATATAATGAGAAGATCCGGCGAAGGAGACGCTGAGGGAGCGGAGGAGTTATCGAAGAAGAAACAGTTCGCTTCCCTTCGCTTCGCCCCATCAGAACAAGGAGATTTACCTGTAGCAATCACTGACTATGACAACATAAGACCACCGTTCCGTCAGAAGGTTCAGCTGAAGGGAGCGCAGATATTCCTGCGTAATCTCCTGGATCCCCATACGAAATACAAGAGAATGCTGATCAACCACGCTCCCGGTACAGGTAAGACCATGATTCTCAACACTATAGCCAGGGTATATATCGATCATTTCAAGCTGATGAAAGAGCCGGTACAAATTACAATCATCGGTTTCACGGAAGATATCGTGATGAGAGAACTTATGACCTATCCCGAGTTCGGATACGTATCCGCCGCGGAGGTGGAAGAACTCATCAGACTGGGAAGATCAACCAATGACAAGGATAGATCGCTACGGGCCACGAAGATAGCCGTAATCAAGAGAAGAATTACAAACCCTTCGAAGGGAGGATATTACCGTTTCTACGGGTACCAGAAGTTCGCCAATGATATCCTTACCATAACAAGCAAGGGAGAAGCGGCGGGAGTGACACACTCTTCTCTGTACGAGAATGAGGAGGGATTTGAGGCGGGACTGAAGAAGCACGTGGAAGCGGAAGAGGTAGAGCTGAATATGGGCCTTATTTACAGTATGAGGAACGGAGTAGTTATGTGTGATGAGATACATAACACCTATAACACCAAAGCCAAGAACAACAGAGGTATAGCTATAAAGTATGTGCTGGATCTCCTGGAACGTGAGGATCCTCGTACTGCCCCACGGGCCCTCTTCGCTACCGCTACACCCCTAACGGGAAGTCCATCAGAGATAATAGATGTTATGAATCTCCTGATACCACTGGGAGATTTCAAGCGGAACGACTTCTTCTCCGGGGAAGATCTCCGGGATGGAGCCTTGGAGAAGATATCCCGTATCTGTTCCGGATATGTCTCGTTTCTCGGCGATACACAGAGTGAGGCATATCCTTCCCGAGTGTTCGATGGGGACGAACTGGAGGGAGTACCCTACTTGAAATTTATAAAATGTCCGCTATCCAAGATGCACGAGGCCGTTATGGATGAAGCGAAGGAAGCGGGAATAGGAGCCCATGCTCTCTCTGATATAGTGTTCCCTCATCCCGACTGCTCCGTTCATGATATTGAATCCAGCCTGTGTAAGAAAGGGTTGTATATCTCCTCTGAAGTGAGGGGAACGATAGAAGCTGCCCCGGTGCAATGGAAATCCAAGATAGGGATCCATACTACACTGGACGGAGTAACAGGAAGCTTCCTTCACTCCTCCGCTCTGGGGAGATATTCTAGTAAGTATAAGAAGTTCGTGGATGATGTCGTATCCATAATTAAGAAAGGAATTCCGGGCAAGATGATAGTATATCACTACTATGTCGTGACTTCCGGAGTTCTCTTGTTACGGGAGATATTATCACAGAACGGCTTCATAGGACCATACTCTAACCCTACCTCTTCTACTCTCTGTTCAGTGTGTGGGATAGAGAAGGGGAGCCACGAGAAGATAGATGACCACGGATATATGCCATGCCGGTATCTCCTCATGTACGGGGAAGAAAAGAAAGAGATGGATAGGGGCCTCACTCTGTTCAATGGTCCGTCAAATTCTACGGGGTACGAGTATCGGATCGTGGTAGGATCTCAGGCGATACAGGAAGGTATAAATTTCAAAGCGGTAAGGTTCATGTTTGTAACGCATCCCCCGCGGGATATCTCCTCTCTTGTTCAACTACTGGGTAGAGCGGTACGTAGGGGTAGCCACGATCAACTGCCACGCGAACAGAGAACAGTGAATATAAGGATATATATCGGAACCTCGAGGAAATTCGAGACTCCCGATGCTTCGTTCTATCGCAGGAAGATGAAATCTTACCTCTCCATTCAACTGATAGAGAGAGAATTAAGGAAGCATGCCGTGGATTGTTTCATTAACTATGATCTGATGAAGAAGGAGAAGGAAGCTTCCCTGGACGGTCTTCCCTTCGAACCAGCGGTGACCGTTCGCGGGAAAGATAAGGAACTGGATAGGGGAGAGTGGAAAGCCTTCGGCTTTGCGGACGAGGAAGTAAGAACAATAACAAAGGTAGTGAAGATCCTCTTTCTCTTCCGTCCGGTCTGGAAATACGAGGACCTATGGGAGGCAGTGAAGAACCCGTCCCGTCAGTTCAAGACACCCTACGACCATTCCTTGTTCGATGAGTCAAACTTCGTTATCTCTCTCAATTTTCTCATCGGACATTCCAGCGTTAAGTACGGAGAAATAACGAGCTCTTCCTCTTCTGTTCCCATAATTATGGTAGCGGACGAGCCACGGAGAATTGTCTTCACTCCTCCATACTTTGTACTGGTACCTCTGGATGAGATAGGGGCGCCGATCCCGGACGTTGATATCTTCATGCGCGAGGCGCCACGAGGATCCCGCGAAATTATAGACGTTCACATAGAACACGAGGATATGCAACCGGAGGAGTTCCGAGCCATAATGGAGAGTATCGGCAAGAGCTACAGCCCCAAGGAGATAAAGTATGCTGTATCAGAGACATCCCCTTCCTTCCATATATACGCCATGCGGAGGATTGTGGAGGGTACCTGGGGGGAATCTCCGGTATGGGAAGGACTCCGGGCTTCCTACGATAGTCACGGAATTCTCTTGTATATCAAAGATCTTCTGAACAAGGATCTGGGAGCAACTTACGGAGTGACCGATCCCTCGAAGCCCTTCGGGTTCCGTAACGGAGACGTTATAGAGGTACATAACAAGAGATCCGGCAAATGGGTATACATCCCCAATGTGGTGGTATTCCGCGATAGCCGGAAGGAGAACCATATCATAGTGGGATATGTATCGATAAAGAACTTTGAGCCTTGTTTCAAGCTCCGGAGGCCGACAACTCCGGATGACGAGGGGATAGTCGATAGAAGGAAGATAGCCAGAGGGGTGGCTTGTTCTTCTCTCCTCCAGGAGACAAAATTAGGATATATCCGGGCCTTGGGTACGAGTATAACAGGGAAGAAGGGGGATAATTTCCTGTGCCAGATGCTACTGCGGACACTCGTGGACAAGGAGCTGGAAGATAGGGCCGGTAGTGGTGAAATACGCTGGTTCTACAACATCTTCGAGGAAGCCCCGTGAGATCCGGGTAGTAAATATTTGAAGGGAAGATTACTGGAGATATACCATCCTCTGCGACGATGATTTCCACAGAGAAGATTGATTATAGCTTCGATATCATGCAACCGTGCCGGTTTGCCTCGGACAAGGAAGGACACACCCTAGAAGTTCTAAGGAACGAACTCCAGGGAACGTGTTACCAGGGCTCCTATATCGTGGATATTAAGGGAGTGGATGCCATATCCCTGATACGCACCATCAACACTGATAACAAGGCTCCCTCCTCCGTTAGTGTCTCATTTACCGCCGTGGTGGTACGCTACCCGAGGCGATCCATAATTCCCGTAGCCATCGTCTCCATAGCGGAACCTTGCGCCTACGCCAAGAGCGCGGCGGCTCTGGTAGCCCTTACGTATCCTGTAGAAGGAACAAAGAAGCTTATAAGTGACGGGATGAAGGTTCCCATTCTGATAACAGGAGACTGTTCGTATCCCACCGGTTCCCCGCATATCACAGTAGAGGGATGCATCCTTTCCTGCAGGAGAGAAGTAGAGGTATTCAAAGCCAGCGGTTCCCTCACCGAGAGTGAACACAAGAAGCTCCTTCCCCTTCTGCAACATGCCATCTCTCTGGAACCAGCCGGGGATACCAAAACCCTTGCGGCTGCGGCCATGCTCCATTCCAGGAAGGATATGGCACTGAAGAGCAAGGTCCTCTCTCTGGATACTCTCGTAAACGCAGTGGGAGAGAGTTTCAACGGATATTGGTATCGAAATTTGGATCTGAGAACAGAGAGTCTCTTCGTCTGCCGTTCCGATACCAATCCCGGATCAAGAAATCCACTGGAACTCTCTCCGTTCCAAGTCCTTAGTTGCTTCCTTCACGGGGTGATATCCCATAGGATTGTAATTAGAGCCCTGGCCAGTGAATATACAGAGGAAGAACTGGAGAGAATACGTCCCGTACTGGAAGCGCACAGACCAGCAGCCTGATTCCCCTTCCCCTTCTTCCCGTAATCTCCTCTATTAATTCCCCTTATTTTTGTCCGTATACTACAGCCATGGATCCGGAACTCATCCAGAGAAAGAGAATGATAGCTTATATCAAGAGTTCCTCCGGCTTCCTGTCCGAGGATAACAAGAAGAACATCCTGACCATAGTTATGCACGAGGAAGGTACCGCCCCAATCAGAGAATATAAAGAGCGCAACTGTACCTCTATAGATTTGGATCTGATAACCAAGATACGAACCTTGGAACGTATTTACGACATAGCGAGAAGTAGACGGCAGAATATAAGCATACCCGAGGAAGCGAATGGACAGCAAGATAAGGAGACAACTCTTCTTACCCAAGACGGGAGGTGCGGAGAAGGTACTGGACACGATCTTCATGGATTTCATTTCAAGCGACGGTGATAGTGATATATATTCAGAACCGGAACAAGATAATGCAAGTGAAGGAGGACATCCCGAAGATAGCAGCGAAGACAGCGGGGAAGACCGCAGCCGCAAAGGAGATACCAGGGAAGAGCGCAGCCGCAAGGGAGATGTCCGGGAACACCGCGGCCAAACCGGAGATACCAGGGAAGATCGTGGCGAAAGCGGAGATGCCGGGGAAGATCGTAGCGAAAGCGGAGATGCCGGGGAAGATCGTAGCGAAAGCGGAGATGTTCGTGAGGAAATCTCTGGGGATAATTCTGGTTCATCAGGATCAGAAGAGAGTTCTTCTGATAAAGAAGAGGTACACGTACGAGTACGACGCCTTTCTGCATGGAAGATATGATATCTCCTGTCCCGAGAGAATCACCAAGCTGCTGGGGGGAATGACACTGGAGGAGAAACTCATAATAAAGACAAGAAATTTCTCGTTCATGTGGATGCATAAGCACCTGTACTTGGGAACACCACCATCGATACATTACACCCGCGGTCTCGCGAAATTTGCCGCATCCTTTGGATCGGATATATCGTGGAACTGGCTGGTTAAGACCATCAACGGAACGAGCTACGCTATCAGTAATATATACGAGATACCGAAGGGAAGGAAGAGCGGCAAGAACGAGCCGAACATAATTACGGCTATACGGGAAGTAGAAGAAGAGACATCCATAGGTCCTAGCGACTACATAATGGTTCCTGATATCAAGAAGACCACAATGCACGTAGAAGAGGATGTAAGATATCTCGCTGTATACTACGTAGCTATCGTTAAGTCTAGGGCTACTCCCGTTGTAAATATCAAGTCTCCGAGCCAGTGCTTCGAGACAGCAGAGATGGGATGGTACACCCCGGAGGAGATGAAAAAAATAAGAGTGGCAAGTCCCTTGATCAAGATAAGCGCCGAGGTTCTCAAAGAACTCCGCGCGAAAGGGCGCTAAATAACCTTTCCCTTCTGTCTTCTTTTACCTCTCCCATCTCCTTATCCATCTGGTCGCTTAGTTTCTTGAAGGCCTCGATAAATTCCCCGTCTTCTTTTTTTAGCTTTGATATCATCTCGTTCCTATACGCGTATATTTTGCGCGTCTCGGTACGAGGACACCGGTAGCGAAGGACATATACGAGATATTCTGCTTGGCGTTCCAGGAACTCTTCGCGAGTCTTCCATGGATGGTTGGAAATATGGACGAAGTAGTTCTTCATTACCTTCGGAACATAGAAGTTCTCGTATACCATAAGGCGAACCACTATAGGATAAGAACTAGAGAAATCCTTGTGTTCCGATATCACTCTGTTATGGAGATCTTTCAGTGCAGCTTCCGGTGCCTTCGGGTTAGCAGAGAGGAAGGTCTTTATCTTGGCGTGGATCTCGAGACCCTCGGCAACCGCTTCATCTATGGTTGTAGTTCCTCCTGATATTTCCGGTTCCATTTCCGGTTCTATTTCCGAATATACCCGGCTATCCCTTCCGTATCAATGGCCTCTCTCTTGTCTTCGGGATATCTTTACTGCAGCCGCAGCTGAGCGGAATATATGGAAGTAATAAGATCGTCGATCTCATCGTAGTACCCGTCCTTTGATCGGGGACCGGTACCAGACCCCGGTTCCTTATCCTTATCCTTATCCTTGTCCTCCGGTCTGGCTGTGAACAGGGAATGGAGGGAGCCGCCGTATTTCCAGATGAGAAATGCCACCAAGATTACCAATACTATAGCTACAGCTTGAAGGTTCATTGCGGTATATATCCGGAGCTATATCGCCCATTAATAAGTTTTCCAATTGGAAGCCGCGGCGAAATTCCTTGATCGGAACGAGGATGGGGAGCCAACTCCAGCCTTTGCCAAGTTTGCGGCGTACTGGCCGCCGACATCGGCATCAGCGCAGGTCTTATCCACGGTATCAAAAGCTAGATCAACTAACCTGTTTAGTGTGGGTTCTTCGCGAAGGGATGGAGCGCCGAAGGCACCGGTTGCGCTGAGACCCAGCAATTCTCCGGCGGCATCGTCAGACCATCCTGGTTTGGAGCAGGTATATCCAAGATCTGGAGGGCAGTTGTTTGTTGGGGATACGTAGCAGGACGAGCCACCAACGTTCATGCTGGGCAATCCCTTGTATTTGAACATCAAATCCACAGCATCTGGTGTCATACTAACGGGAGATACTCCACGGGGCATGGAACCAGTAGGATCGGTACGTTCTGCTCCCTTGAAGGCATTTGTGTTAATTGTATCGAATCTACGGTATGGCATAAATTTAGCGGGGGTTTTGGGTGCGAAATACCCTACGGAGTAATACCATAGAGTAACCATGACAGCGATCAGAGCGGCCACCAAGGCGGCCACAAGGCACTTCACCCATTCATTAGACTTTTCACCAGCTCCACCGTACAGCATAGGTACTATATTCACCGATATATAAGTGTTACCAAAAATAAATTTGAAGCTTAATTATAATTAAATAATAGACTCAGATAGTCACCATGGAAGCAGACCGCGTAATTAACACTCAGGCCTCGTATCACATATACCAAAATGTCTTGGCTTTCCTGAGACTGAGGCACGGCCACAGAGAAGAAGAGATGAAATACCCTGAGTTTAGGAACCATAGCTTGGGAAATCTCTATCTTGTGATCTCTTCCCCGCCGCGATATACGACGATATTCGTCCACTCTGACAAGGGATCGAGCCATATATCGAAACTCGTCAGTGATACGAGGAAATTGATAGAACGCACCATGGGGCACGGGGATGGACTCTTCGTGGCTCCGTTCGATATGACTGACGCTATGGTGGGAAAGGTAAAGAAGATGGAGGAAAGTCTCGAGGGGAACGTGAAGATAAGACCCTACTGGCAATTTCTCTTCGATCTATCTTCCAATCCGTGCTGCTCCAAGCACAGGGTTCTCAGCAAGGATGAAGCAGTAACTCTCGTGAAAGAGAGTTATATCTCCACTGATTCCCTGGCACGGATAGTAGAGAATGACCCCATGGTTCTGTGGATCGGAGCGGAAGTCGGAGATCTCATAGAGATAGAGAGACCAAGTTCCGTGTCCCTGATTGGATACGAGTATCGGAAGGTCATCCCGATGAGTCGGGATACGTAGAAGAAGAGATATATTTCCCTGTTACTAGCTGGTAGATCATATATCCCAGACTTATGACAAGGGATACAATGATACATATCAGCAGAAGAGGAAGGAGGGAACCGTTATTTTTGTCCTCTTTCCCCGCTACTGTTCCTCCTCCCCTTATTTCCTTGTCGTTATCGACAAACGTCCGAAACCCTCCCTTTCCCTGCACCAGATCCCTATCTTCCTTGGTGGGATACGGGTTACTTATCATACTGAGACAAAATCCCGGACATCTTGTCTGCTGCACCATAACGGGACAAACTCCTTCTCCCTTCCAGGCCGGATCGAAGTGAACGCCACTGGAGCCGTGGAGATGTTCCAAGTGATGGCCGGTCTCGTGATTTATAACATAGGTACGGTATCCCTCCAGGGAAGAGTAATATCCTTCCTTCACCGCTGATGTATCCCCGTTCCAGTTCAGATCATTGATATGTATCTCCATCTTGCTGGGATCGTAGTAGGAGAATCCCTTCATTGATCCGCTGAAATTACCGCCGTTCTTGTAGTTGATACAGAGCACCCCTTTCCCTTCCTTCCTCTCCTTGAATGTGTATCCCCACTGTCTCCAGCCGCGGCCGTCGTCGTAGACTTCCCGTACCTTCCGGAGAACTTCTTCCGTTTCCTCCTTCGGTGCTCCGGATCTGAAGCACCACTCTATTTCCATAGTCTTCTATTTCCCGCGATGAGAGATTACTGCCTCTATATACACCATGGGAAAAAATGACGCGTTCCTCTGCCGATATAGGACCAGCTACGCTGTCCGTATCCAGGAAGAAATGAAAATTATGTACGAAGAGTACAAGAAGGAGAAGAGACCCTTCTTCTTCTACCAGTGGTATCTTCCCCGCTTGTTCCTTGATCCGTTCTACGGCATGGGAGATGCGGAAGATTACCGCGGAGTGCTGGTGTATCACGAGACCGGTGTGGGAAAGACACGAACGGCAGCGAACATAGCGGTGCAATTTCTCAAGTCAAGGGATGTCATTCTGTTCATGCCCAAGGCTCTCCAGGACAATTTCCTCGGTACAATGAAGAAGGTACTCAACGATAACAAGTCTCCTTCTCTTCAGGGGAAGCAGGTAAGACTTATAACTATGGATGCCTACAACTCCTCCGACCAGATGAAATCCATAGGAACGCTGGACGGGAAGCTTCTCGTCGTGGATGAGGCCCATAACTTCTTCAAAGCTATCATAGGGTCAGCTTCTAACGATACCAACGCAAGGAAGATATATCAGATAATTATGAAAGCCAAGGATCTCCGCCTTGTGTTCTGTACTGCTACCCCTGTAACGAAGGATCCTTTCGAGCTGGTTCCTTGCTTCAACATGCTTGCGGGAAGAGAGATCCTTCCCACTGACTACGATACCTTCTACAATCTCTTCACCCGTGAAGAGAAGGTAAAGAATAGAGGGAAATTGCAGAACAGACTCTTCGGTTACGTATCTCATATCTCGTATTCTCTACGAGCATTTCCTGAGGATACCCTGGACAGAGGAAAGGCACGGCAAGACGGGAAATTCCCCGAGGATCTCGGAAATTTGGTGGTAGAAGTAGAGATGGAACACGAGCAATATTCCAGATATCTTCTGGTACGGGAGAAGGAAGATGTTCAGAAGGCAAAAGAGATGCAGAAGAGGAAGGAACCTCGCCCCCTTTCCCTTCCATCTTCTGACAAGGGAAGCGTATACTACGTAGAGTCTCGTATGATAAGCAATTTCTCTCCCGCTCCGGAGTACAGGGAAATGGAAGTATCAGCTATGCCTGATGCTGCTTTCACTCCGGAAGCCAGCCCAAAAATAACGGCCATGCTAGCGGAGATACGGAAGGGAACAGGTAATGTTGTTATATTCTCTCATTTCACTGGGATAGGAGGGCTGGCTGTCATAGCCAGATATCTCCAGCTGGAGGGGTACGAGGAGATGAAAGAATTCAAGGCCATGGTACCGGGGAAGCGCTTCGCTGTATTCTCGGGGGAAACAACGGACGAGGACCGGAATGCCATACGCTCCCTGTTCTCTTCCCGTGAGAACAAGAACGGGGATATCCTTCACATCCTGCTCCTTTCTCAGGTGGGAGCGGAAGGAATTTCACTGCGGAATGCGAGGAGTATCCATATCCTAGAACCCTACTGGTATTGGAGCAGGATAGAACAGGTAAGGGCTAGAGTCATAAGATTGGGCTCCCATGACGATCTCCCGATAGATCAGAGAGATGTACGGACTTACATCTATATCTCTACCTGTAACAAGAAAATATACGACGGCCTGGTCAAGAAGGAAGATGAAACGATAGACCAGAGATTGATGAGCGGTTCCATGCGGAGACACCGTATCATATCCCAATTCCTCACCATGCTGAAGGAAGTATCCATAGAATGCTCGGTTAACGAGTACGGGAACTGTCGTATCTGTAAACCAACGGGAAATAAACTCTACTCCCATCCCGGTGACGCGGCGCTAGATATATCCCTGAAGGATCCCTGTGAAGCGTCATCAGGCAGTGAGATAGAAGCAGAGGAGATAATCCTGGAAGATGGAAGGAAATTCTACTACATCCCCGATAAGTCCAGCCTCAAGGGATACAGAGTATTCCGCTATGATGAGAAGATGAAAGGATATATAGAGATATCCCAGTCCAGTAAGGACTATCAACTGGTAGTATCTTCTCTTCCTGTGCCCGGTAAATCTTCCCGCGGGAGGCGGAGAAGTTCCAATCCCTAGATATAAGACATGAGTGTTCATCTCGAGTGTTCCCGGTGTCGCCAGCCGAAGGAGGAGAGAGAATTTCTAAAGAACGGAAGAGTTCTATCCTGTTGCGAAGACTGCCGGGAGAAGGCGCGGGAATATCAGCGGGAACGAAGGAGAACCCGCGCTTCCCCCGAGGATCCGCTGCGCAGGGTAGGACTGGCGAGGGCTATATTCTCTGTGAATGAAGCTCTATGTATGGCTGCCATGCATATAGTAGGAACTGATGATACTCTGGGAACGCTGAAAGCAAGGACGGATCTCTCCTTCTTCCGTGATATCGAAATGACCAGTGCCAGCAGAGGAGCATGCCCGATATGTATCGGATTGATCGAAGAAGGAGAGAATGTTCCCGCCATCCCTTGCGGTCATCATTTCCATTACTCGTGCCTCATCTTCCACGCGGCTTCCTCTCCGCCGGTGGTATCCTGTCCCTTGTGCCGGGGAGTAATTACGGAGAGAGAAGAGAAGGGAACTCCCGTGGTGCCGAAGATCATAGAACGTATGGCTCACAGTGTGATGCTTCTTACCCTTGCCGATGGTGGGGTTCTCGTTCCTCTATAGATGGCGGCGGATAATTGAAGGAGATAAGAGAGAGATAATACAATGGACGAGAGACACGGAGAGATCGATAATATATGGGAAGATCTTCTCTCTCTGAGAGAGGAGGAAATGATGGACCGTGTACGGGAGAGAGAAGAAGAGCCATCAAGGGAGGAAGGAGTAGAGGAAGAAAGGAACCCGGCGGACCTTCTGGCCTCCTACGTTGATATCTTCGGAGATCTTTCCATCCCGAAGCTTCGGGATGGAATCTCGAAGGGAGACCCGGAAGCAAGAAATATCCTCACTGCTCTGATCGAGAAGATAAAGGATTTACAAGAGAATATCTCCAAGGCAGAGATAGAGAACGCTACCATCCGCACCAACGTTACTGCTCTTATACGTGAGAGAACGGAGAGGGATACCAGGATTTCAAGACTGGAACGGGAACTCTCTTCCCTCAGGGAAGGGGAAGAGAGGGTAAGTGCGGTGGTCCAAGTGTTCCGTGACTGGCCGATGAGAAGAATTACAGAAGTAGACTGTTGTCCCGTGTGTTTGGAAGATCTCGTGGAAGGGGACCGCGTTCCCGTTCTGGAGTGTAACCACGCCCTCCATATGGAATGTCTCATATTTACTCACCGAGGGGACCAACCTCTTCTCTGTCCCTTGTGCAGGAAGGAAATTCTCGAGAAGCTATTTTGAAGAATATAAGAGGGTAAATATAAGAGAGATGCCTTCTTATTTTTTCGAGGAGTTAACGGCCTTCAAGTATGGATCCCTTCTGCGGAAGATCCTCTCCTCCCGCAAGGGATGGAAGGAAGAAGCCGAAGGGACAGTAACCCTATCGGATAAGAACTCGAGGAGCAAATTCAAGAGCTATCTCGATGGAGACAAGATAATATCTCTGAAATACAATCTGGCGAGCTTCTTCTCCGATCTTCCGTTCATGCCCGCTACGTACCTGGTACTGGATGGGAACATGAAGCCGGCCAAGGGAACCCGCGGGATGCAGGAAGAGGGGATATGGTTCCTGAAACCCTCCGACAAATTTACGGGAGAAGGAAAGGACATACTTCTCTTCCGATCTCCTTCGGATTTTCTCGAGAAGAAGGGAAGTAGCGCCGGGATTCCCACACTTGCTAACTATCCCAGATGGGTGCTACAGAAGGAAGTATATCCCCCCTTCCTGTTCGAAGGGAAGAAGGTTATCATCCGCTTCTTTGTCACATGCTTCGCAAGAGAAGGAGTTATCTTCTTCTACTCAGGAAAGAAAGCAAGGGTTAACATAGGAGCGAAGCCGTACCCAAAGGAACCTACATTGGATGAGGCCGTTATGATATCCCATAACACAGAGAATCTAACACAAGGAACGGGGACCTTCATCGGATCAAGAGAAGGAATAAGATCTCTAGATGGTAGGAGAGTAGAGCTTACTGAAGCTATGGAGAAGGTTTTCAAAGATATGGAGAGTTCCATGAAGCTCCTCCTTACCCGTGCCGCGGACAATTTCCACCCCGTGGATCCCTTCGTATTTCTTGTTTATGGTATGGACTTCTCCATGGATGATAGAATGAATCCCTTCCTGATAGAGGTAAACGAGCACCCACTGCTGGATTTTGACCCGCCAATCATTAAGGATCTCATATCCTTCCCGATGCTGGAGAACTGTGTGGAAGTGATAGAAGCCCTGGACTCGGGAAGGAAGCCGCTGCTGGAATATCCCTCCATGAAAGCCCTTCTCAAGGTAAGAACAGAGAAGGAAGGAAATTTGAATAAGGAATAGGAGAAATATAAGGAACCAAGACCAATGAACTCTTCCGTTCCGTACCCCTTCTTCCGCGATACCGGCGCTTGCCCGGATGAGATGTTTAGAAATCTCTCCCGCTACGAGCCCAAATGGGATACTTCTCCGTACCGCAGCAAATTCTTCCGTCCGGCGTACGGGAAGGGATTTCTCCGGCTCGTAACAGGAAAGGAGGAGTACGACAGAATGAACGCTATAAGCAACATCTTCACGGAGGAAGAGAGACTTTCCTGTTCTGTCCGGGGATTTCCCTCTCCGCTGGAGCAATGGTACAGTGAGAGAGTACAGGAGATCGTAAGAGAAGAGAAGGATATGAAGGTGGAACATATCCGTGAGGTAATTTACTCCATGGGGCTCCTCCGGGAATGTACCCTTTACAAACCCACAACCGCTGCCGCTCTCGTCCGACGCTTTGGATCGAGGGATGTTCTTGATCTCTCGGCGGGATGGGGAGACAGACTGATAGGTACGCTGGCTTCCGGAGCAAACTACACGGGATGCGATCCAAATCCCGCGCTCGCCCCCAAATACGAGGAAATTATCTCTAGATACAAGCGGGAAGATCAGAGAGCCACCGTTATCCTCTCCAAGGCTGAGGATTTAGATCTGGGAGATCGAGAGTTCGATCTCTTCCATTCATCTCCACCATACTGGACCAAAGAACTTTACCCCACCATGGATCCGGAACAATCCCTCGCTGATTGGAGGATAGAGTTCTTCTTCCCGTATATCCTCAAGGGATACACTCATCTCTGTAGTGGAGGAAAGTTCGCCATATACATAGAAGATACGAAGGAGATCCAAATTTGCGGCGCGATGCACGAGTTTCTCCTCCTCCACGGAGCAATCTTTGAGGGTATCATCGGGATAGAGAATATAACCGATAACCGATCAAGCATCCGTCCTCTGCGGATATATACCAAGCCCTAAGATCGGGATCCCGGATCTTCCCCCTCCCTTATTTTTGTCCCTTATATACCAGTACCTCCCGCCATGAGCAGGAAATGTATCTACCTGGATAATAATGCCAATAGCTTACCAAAGCAGGAAACTCTTGATACGTTGGTGAAATGGAGCCTGAAAGGAAATCCCTCCGGTATCTATCCCGCGGCGGAGGATGCAAGGACTCTCATGTCCCTCTTCTCGGAGGAGATAGCAAGGCAATTTGGTTTCTCCCCGGAAGAATTCGTCGTTCTCTTTACATCCGGTGCATCGGAAGCTAACACTTCTATCCTGTCTATGGCCACGAGGGCTTACGCGAAAAAAAAGAACGTCCAGCCACATGTGATCGTAAGTGCCGTGGAACACGACAGTATCATGGAATGGGAGAAGGCAATGCAGGAGGAGAGAATAGGAACCACTGTACTGGAAGTAGGAGTCTCTTCTTACTGCTTCTCTCGGGTTGATCCTCTCTCCCTGAAGTCTGCGCTGAGGGGAAATACCTGCATCGTAAGTATCATGGGTTCAAACAACGAGACCGGAGCCATAAATGATCTGAAGGCGCTCGCGGCTATCGCTCACGAACGCAGAGTACCCTTCCACTCTGATGTAGTGCAACTGATACCCCGGGAAGAATTCAACGTAAATTACCTGGGACTGGATGCCTTCTCTTTCTCGTTCCATAAGATAGGGGGACCGGTGGGCTGTGGAATTCTCGCTATCAGAAAGACCTTCGTTGAGGGATACGATCTCAAGGCTCATATCTGCGGAACACAGCAAGGGAAGCTAAGAGGAGGGACAATACCCATCGCTAACATAGCGGCCTCACGTACGGCCTTCCAGCTCCACTTCTCGGACAGGATAGTAAAGAATTCCTTCATCCGCGGGCTCCGCTTGAGATTTCTCGAGGAGCTGGCGGGCAAATTTCCCGTCATCTTTCTCTCAGAGTACCGGAGAAATATCCCCCGGGTTCCGACAGTGGTTCTCCTCTCTTCTGACTCCGAGCCCACTATGATCAATACTCTGTTCTTTGCCGTGAGCAAAAAAGGAATATGTAACGTGAAGCTACGGAAGAAGCTAGCGGAGAGGTGCATCATAGTTAGCATCGGTAGCGCGTGCAAAACAGGCAGTAAGATAGCTAGCCATGTTCTCTCGGCGCTCCGGGTACCGAGGGAACTCTATCCCGGTGTTCTGCGCGTCTCGCTCGGAGATTCCAACACAACGGAGGAAGCAGCGGTGTTTGCAGCTGAGTTACATTCCTTGGTTCATTCTGATCTATGTAACAGAGAAGAGGAGAAGCCCTAGAGTTCGTCTCTTCTTCCTTATTTCCGTCCTCCCTTGGAGTGGGAACGGGTAGATTTGGCTCCTCCCTTGGTCTTGCTGGATTTCCTCCGCGTGGACCTTTTGGGATTCGCCGAGCTTCGTCGTTTCCTTCGCGCGCCGCCTTGCATATCGCAACCACAACCAGCCATCATAAGATATATCCTGTCGTAGAAAAGTATTTTCGTAAATATATAATTAACATGATACAGGCTGATTACGGTCCGGGATTCTATTACCCTCCATACGGCCCGGCTGGACCCATCGTGGCGGCGAGTAACCTTGCTTCCGTTATTGCCTTCTTCATCGTATTCATCTTCATAGTGGCTTTTATCATCTTCGGGACAAAAGAAACAGTCCCTCCGGAGAGCAAGCCCGCTGCCGCTCCGGTAGCTCGTTATATCAGTTAGTTCTTCTGTTCTAAGAGAAGAGATCTTACTGGGGAGCATTAGCTTCAGTGATCTGGGCTGCGGCCTTGTCTGCCGCTCGCTTGGCCGCGCGTTCCTTCTTTTTGTCTTCTCTTACCTTGTCCTCGTCCATGAAGAGAGGATCGATACTTCCGCTGAGTTCTGCTTGTAGCTTCCCGAAGACTTGTCCAGTTACATCACTGGAGGATAGACGTAACTGAAGGGCCGCGTATACGTGTTGTGGGGATACGGTTCTTACCTTTACCAATCCTCCGTTCAGAAGGATGTAGAGGGTGTTGCCGATACTCTCGAGGAAGAGTTCTACCAAGCTGGATACGAGTTCCCGTAGCTCGGTGCTCAGGGTAACTTTGCTGCCACCGTCGCTGTTCTTTAATTTCTTGAACTTAGCTCCGCCAAGGGTGTGGAACGTCCCGCTGGTGATGGGAGGGCGCTTCTTCTTCTCTCCTTCCGGTACGGGCTTCTTCTCGTGTTCAGCCAGGATATTGGCGCGGTTAGCGATCCAAGCATCTAGCCGTGTCTTTGCGTCGGGAATCAAGGGAGCGAGGAGATGGTAGTACCTCAGATCGTCCTTGTGCTTATGGATCTCATCCAGAAGTTCTTTCTTTAGATTTCCCTGTCCGAGTGAGAGGCCCCAAGCGAAGAGTTCATTCACCATGCGGTCAGCGGCCAGAGCTACGATAAGAGCAGCGCGATGGTTGATCCTTACGAGCTTTCCCTTCTCTGCGCGAATCTCCTTTGTGGCTGCTACGTAAGCATCAGTCTTAGAGAATGCGACTAGAGCTTCCTTGAGGGAAGCAGCAGCGGATACGGCCGCTTCCTTAGCTTCGAGATCAGTACGACCAGCGGCCAGAGCAGCATCCTTCGTCTCCTTCTTCAGTCGGGCAATTTCCTTTGCCATAGCAGCTCGTTGTTCAACGATATCCCTATGTTTGTCTTCTACCGCTTGGACCGCCGCGGCCAGGTCGCGGTTCAGTACATTCTTTACAGTAGAGACACACTTCGAGAGTTGAACATCCATACCAAGCTTCTCTGCTACCTTTGGAGCCTTTGCTTCGTCCCCTTCCTTGGGAGGGGCTTTTGGCTTCTTTGCTGCCTTCGCCTTTGGTTTGGGAGGAACAGCCGCTACGGTAGCGACTGGAACCGGAACGGTGGGAAGAGGAACAGACTGAACAGAGAATGGTGTCACCACCGCTGGTTGGGCGGGAATGAAGCTTGGAACTGTAACGGCTCCGGCGGCGGGGCGCTTGGCTGCGGCGGTAAATTTAGGAGGCATTGATTTAGATTGTCAGAAGAGCTGGTTATTTCTTCCAAGTATATGCTTGAAAATATCCTTGTTCAAATCGCTCTATTCGGGGTTCTCTTCAGGGACAGTAAGATCTGGCTTCCTTTCCTGTTCTTCGTCATCTATTTCTAGGATCTTGCCACAAGCGGGAGCCGTACTGTTCCCTTGCGGGATATCTTGCTTCTGTATGAACACCGCCACGGATTGGGTTCTCGGCGCTTTGGGCTGGGATCTCTCCAACATACTCATGGCGTCATCCATCAGCATGAGATCCGCGGCCTTAACTCCATCTTCTACTCCCTGAAATGCCCGGATGGCTTGGTATATGAGAGATCTCGTACCGGGCTCGTACGCTCCGAGATCCCGCGGAGATATCGCCCCGAGCGGTGCATACTTCTCCGTCACGCGCCGCATCTCGCGTATCCGGTTTATATCTTCTCTCTTCACCATCTCCTTCAGGTTTCTATGTCCTTCTGGCGGACCGGAGCCCTCGAAGGTGACACGTCTCGCGGAAGGAACAGGAGGGGAAGGAGCCGGCTCTTCTGCTTTCTTCCTGTTCATGAAGGCATATCCTATCATGAGAACAACGGACAGAATTACCAGACCAACGATGACCTTTTTCCACGGGAATGAGCACCCCGCTCCTGCCGGGGGAGGGGAAGACGGTACGACCGGGGATTGATCCCCCGCGCCGCTCGGACCAGCAGCGGATACATCAAAGGGGCGGTCCACGGGAAGATCAAGGGGATTAATGCTTTCCATCAGCTAGATATAAACCGGATGATAATGGGCAATAAATAACAGAATGCAAACGATACACCGTAATATATAAGACCAATGAGCGCCAAATCGAAGCAAATCTTTGACGCCCTGGATGCCTCAGTAGATAAGGCCATCTCGGAACTATGGAACTCTCTGATGGTATTGGCCCCGCAACTGGCAATTTCCATCTCCACGATGAGAGAACAAGGAAAGGAAGAGTCACCGGAGCCGCCTGAGGTAAAAGATGTAGATTCCATGGTGCAATGGGGGAAATGGGTGGATGATAGACTGGCCCGTTACATTCCCATCTTTAACAGTATCAAGGCCAATGAGACATCTCTTCAGAAGCTCAGCAGAATAGAAGGGATTATCCTGAGAGAGCTCTTGGAAGAATATAACGTTGTGATGACAAAAATGGGAGTCCTCCGAGCCGAGGTGGATAAATATCTCTATCTCTTCGCGAAGGAAATTCCCGCCGTGAACGATGAGGATATAATATCCCGGTTCAAGAACGCTGGCGGATTTTTGCAGTATATCCTTCTCTCTATCCTGATGAAACAAGCCAAAGCGAGCCCCGGTTCCGCGGATGCGGAAAGCAAGGGATTGGATCTGGTGAAGGACAGGATACTCGGCGTCTCCCGCGGACCGCGGTATGGAGGAACGATGCCACTAGTAAATATGATGATGACCTACGGTCTCCATCCCGGAGATAAGATAGAGCCATCGGAGATAGGAGGAATGACTGTTATAGATAATACCTTCTCAGAGACAGGAGATCAAGTGAGGTACGATCTGGACAAGATTCTCTTCGGTAAGGCGGGAGAAATAAGCCGGTCCCGCGGGATAACCAAGGAATTAGTCAAGGAAATGATCTTCACCACCATGGAACCCAAAGAACGGGGCGGAACCCCAGGAATAAAGCCGGGCAAGAAGGGAGAGGGAATAGTAGAAACAACGGACGGGGGGAGGACTTACAGGAAGATAGAACAAGGAACATTGGATGTGGATCCCCTTCTCCTGTCTAGGGGCCCGAAGCGCCGCTTGGAACGGAGAGGAGAGATACAAGGAAGGATCCTCGCCGGGGACAAGAGATGGAACGTGGAACCTTCCCGTGATGTGGAGAGAGATTTGGAAATAACGGTAGAAATTCCCAGAGGAACAACACGGGATACCTTCCCCGACTATGCCTTCAGTAAGATACTAGATGCCAAGGAGACACAGGGAGAGAAGAGACTTATTGCACTGTCTAATGTAGCTAAATTGCAGCCGCAATTCCAGAAGAGAAAGCCGGGAGAGCACGCCACTACGTTCATGTTACCCGTTCATCCGATACAAGCCCATCTTGACCGGATGAATTCAAGCATTTGATCAGGGAAGAGAGGAAATAAATATTTATCCTATGGAAGCCGGAGCGCCAAAACCGAAGAGAGGACCCGGGCGCCCGCCCCGCAAGGTCCAGCCCGCTTCCGCTGTTCTTGGAATTGTAAAGGAACCCGTGATAGCGGATCCGGCCATATGCCTGGCGGAACTCAGCTACTACGATCCCCCGGTATGGAAGTCATTCTTCGGAGTTCTCAAGAGTCTCAAGGTAAGGGATGTATACTTCAGATTTCTCCGGGAAGGACTCATCCTTTACGCCAGAGATCACATGAACAACGCTCTGCGCGGTATCGTGGATTGTAACAGAGCTCTGAGTTATTTCTGTGCTGTGGATGAGCTTTCTCTCTGCGTGAACAGAGATAACATCGACAAGATGTTCCCGAGCATTAACAAGAACATAGATAAGATAAGCTTCTACTATGATACCGTGGATGAGGCACTGGTCATACAGTGCCATGACAGTACGATGGGAAATGTCAAGGAACGAAGGATCGCTGTCTGCCGCGTCAGTTACGAGGGAGATATCTCTCCCATCGACGCTTCGTTCCGCGCTGATGATGTAAAGATAAGCTTCACTCTGCCGATAAAATACTTCAAGGATACGGTAACGGACGCCACAAACAGTAGTGATAGAATTTGCATCGAGAAGCACGGGGATGAGCCGCTATCTCTCACGTTCCCCGGTTCCCATGTCAACAGAGGAAATGATGGATATACTGAAGGAGATAAGATAGATATGAGGAGTACCCTCAATGAGGTTGATTTCTTCCGTTGTACCATCTATACCTTCGCCCTAAAGGCTCTCTGTGGCAGTTCTCAAACACAAAAAGTAAGTATCCTGTGTCGTGAGGGAAATTCGGCCGTAATTACAATGAAGGTGGGAGATCTTATCGATCTAGCTGTTTGCGCCAATGCTGAGGGCTGAGGAAGCCGCGGCGCCCGCGAACTGGGCAGATATCCCTTCAAAGACAGAGATAAGATGGGAGACGACGTCCTCCATTATTTTTTCTGCTCTGCTGTCCTCTATTACAACGGTCATGATATCGTCGGGATAAGAACTCTGGGATATCACCGCTCCTATGTCAGGATATAAGATCACGGCTGCTCTGTCCATGAGTTTCGCTATGGTATTAGTTTCTACCATGGTAAGGGATACCCTTCCGGGCACGGAGACATATCTCGTCGGATCCCTGCTCCGGATGACTTCCTGAACCTGCGCCAGTCTCCAGAGAAGAAGGAGAGATCCTCTCCCGAAGAGATCATTGAGAATTCCCTTTGTTCCGGGAACCACAGCTCCTATCTCGCAGCGCAACCGATGGGACATGGGAGTAGAGATACAGACAGATTTATCGAGATCCACGACGTTGTTCGTACAAGGCGGGAGTTCCAGGGGAACTATACTGTAAGCATGAGCAGGGAAGAATCTAGCCGTCTCTGCTGCCGATCCCGGAGCGAGACCGCATCCGTGCAATATCTCGATGTGTTCTATCTGAAGTCTCTTACCCGGTTGGAGGTAGCATATAACAGTGGTAGAATAGGAGAGAGGAAAGGGAAGGCCAGTCTGTATCTGTGAGAAGAATATAGGTACGGTATCTGTGCTGGTGTTTGTGATATCCATAGATAACCTTGCGTCCTTCACCCTCTCTTCTGAGAGCCCGTAAACCAGCGGAATGAACTTGAGATTATCTATGATACGGTTCGGATCCACGTACAGATCGTCCGTCCGGATACTCTCAAATCTTACATCCAGAGACCATCCGTCTTGTTCCGTAGTAGCGGAACGGACGAGAGCGTTAGCGTACTCCGGGGGAGCGCCGTGAACTTCCAGGGATAAGACCAGGCGACAGAAGGATTTATCCACAAGGGAATGGAACTCCTTCGGGATCTTCTCCATATTTACCCTTATTTCCTCCTCCTTTCTTGCCCTTATCTCGGGTTTCATCTCTCTTTCCTGTTATATAAAGGAGATCTCTTCTTGCTGATATATAAAGAGAAGACCCCGTTCAAAATATAGGAATGGGAATGTTTGATCTCTTCGTCAAGGGGGATAAGGGAAATCCCGTCACCATAGCGGTTCTCAAGGAGATTCTCGGAATGATCAGAGGACTCACCCAGAGCGGAGTAAGAATTCTCATCCATAGAATGAGCAAGGAAATGCTCCAATCCGATGAGGTTCTCTCCTCTCTCCGTTCCAAGCTAGGTATAGAAGCCCTTCCCGCTATGGTAACGGATAGGGGCGAAGTTCTTACCGGAACGGATGATATACTGAATTTCCTCTCGTCGATAGCGGGCAAGAGGGCTCCCCCCGCTCCGAAGCTACGACCATCAACTGATTACCCCGAGGATATGGACGGAGCCTTCACCAACTTTGCACTGGATACCATGAACGGTAAGGATGAAGAACCGGGAGATGGAACAGAGGAGTTAATGAAGAGATACCATGACAAATTACGCGCTTCCCCCGCCGGAGCGGGAAGGGGAGGATCGCGGGGATCGAGGGGAGCAAGGGGACCTCCCCCGGAGGATCCTTCTCCTCCTTCATCCTTCCAATCTGAACCGGTCAAAAAAGGAGACACATCCGTCAAGGATGCGTACAACGGAGCAGCGGATTGCGACGGGCAGGATATTGATCTTCTCGAGAAGATGATGTCCAACATAGGATACGAGCAATAATCTTCCCTATCCTGTCCCACTTACCGCTGAAGATAGATTCTTACTTTTGTCCCGGAAGTTCTCGAGCGCCGCCTTGAGAGCCCGCGTATCCTCGTCCGAAGGAGGAGCGGGAGCGGCGGGCGGCGATTCCTTGTTCCCGCTTCTCCAGAGAAGAAATGACAGAACTATCACAAGAATAGCCAGAGATATGGTTGCTCCTTTCCATGCGTCCATCAGAAGGGTTTATATTACCTATCCCAATACTTCCTGTGCTAGATTTTGGTATTCCGCTCTGGCTCTGGAAAGATCCGCTACCGCTTGGTCATATTTACCGCGGAGATCCGCCGCCATCATAACGAGAGCGGAAGAAGCCTCGGGGGATCGCTCCGCGGACGCGGCTCCCTGCATGATAGAAATGGCTGTTTCCTCCTCCGACAAGCGGGCGGATATCTCTGCTTGTATGGAGGCGAGTTCCATCATCAGAGACTCGTTCTTTGCCTCCAGATCGCGGAGTTGCCTTACAAGGCCAGCGTGGTACCCGAAGACGGCATCAATCACGGGACTACCCTCGGAAGCAGCGGATATAGCAGAAGAGATAGAAGATATAAGAAGACCAAGCCTTTCTGCTTCTATGTCCTTGTCCATGGCCTGTTCCGCGAGAGGAGCCATGTTATCCGCTGCTGCTGCTAGAGCTGGAGGAACGGCTTCGAAGCCCGCTTCTGTCACATTCACTGTTCCGCCATCCGTGACCTGAATGTCCGTGTTCCCGTCCGCGACAATCGGAGTCGTTCCCATGACCTTATCAGCCAGACTGTTCATAGAAGTCATAGTTCTGGTCATACCGGCGGTAAGAGCGTTCCTGTCGTTCTGTGCCGCTAGGAGCTGGTCCTTCAGCCCAAGAACAGCTCCGTACAGTGAGACTTCTACATCTCCTGTTATATCTGCAATATCAGCGATAGCGGCTCGCGTGTTAGGTCCCTCGGCATAAGCCACGCCGAGTTCCTTGGCTGTAGCAGAGAATGCTTTGAGAACCGAGAGGAGCTGGGCATAGTTTGATGCGTAAGATTTGGGATCCAGAATCGGACCCGTTGGGGGAACAAATCCTTGGATATAAGCTATATCTGAATCCCGTAGAATTGCGCCGTATTTACCGAGAGCATCCCTCCACGGCCCGAGATATCCACTGAGAGCGCTGGTTACGGCACTCTTTGTTCCATCCTGCCATCCCTGCTGCAGAGAGGAATAATCTACAGGAGGGAAATTAAGACTGGAACCTAGCTGCGATGTCAACTGGTTGAGCCGTTCCTTCAGCACCGCGGCATAATTCTGTGCTTTGGTATACATGGCGTTAGTCTCCGGGCTCTGTACGTCAGCAGGTGTCAGGGGAGAAATATAACCGAAGGTATCAAGCGGAGCTTCCAGAACGGTACCGACGAGATATTCTAGCTTCTTGAGCCGGGACCAGAGATGGTTGTACGCAGTGATAGATTGGATAAGATCCAGATTATTACCATAGTTATTACTAGTGTTATTTGGACCAGCATACACGTACTTGGAGGCAGCATCGGAGGAATTGATGGGAGTGGTATATCCGTTGGAGAGACTGGAAGCTATATCCGCAGTGATCCATGCCATTCTGTGCCGAGAGATAGAGTCCGCTATCATGTTAGCAAGAGTTCCTGCTTTCTGTCCCACATTTTGTCCCCAAGGAGAAGGAGGTTCGCTTGTGCCATCCACTGTCTTTGCCATGGCGTGATACATCCGGTTGAAAGCAGCAAATACTCTCTCCTTCTGCGCCTCAGAGAGATTGGGGTTCTGGAGAAGCTTCTCGTCGATGTTCTTGTATATGGCAGCGCCTGCGGCATTGGTATCGTATCCGATCTGCCATACATCAGCTGAACCGAGAGATTCCAGCCATAAGTACAAAGCTTCAACCTGAGCGCCCGTGGCTGAAGCCTGTCCTTTCTTGGATTCAAAGTCTGTTATCATAGCGCTAATTCCAGTGACAAGTCTCTTACCCTTGGCGGTGGTAACAGTAAGGTTGTTCAGAGCGGACACGGTCCAGCTACCAAGATTGGCCGTATCATTGAGATAAGAAGAGATAGTATCGACATCCTTCACGAGATCGTTCACGGCAGAACTAAGGGAAGAGAAAGCAAGATCGGTCTGGGCAATTAGAGATTGAACTTGCGGGCTGGCATCGAAGCCTCTCATTCTTCTCTGTACAGGCTTACCGATGAAATGAGCGATAGCCCGGACTCTTCCCGCGCAATTTCCGAGCTGTGCCGCTTTCACAAATCTCTTGATCATACCCTTGGGTGGCTTCTTCGGTGACAGGTTCGTAACGGGAAGCCAGTAAGATGAGTCAGGAGAGGTAAACTTAGCAGTAGAGGGATGCTTGCATTTATAGAGAAGATATCCGAGAACTATCACCGCTATCACCAGGATAGCCAGCGCCAGTCCGCCGCCTTTCTCTCTTCCCGATAGCATGCACCAAGCCTATATCAGGGAAGAGATGAATTTTCCTGTTATTTAATTTTGTCTTGTCGCGTAGCGGTACAAAGCGGTGACAAACCCGGGATTGGGATTGATAATAGATCTCTTGGTACGGAGATAAGCTATGGCTCCCGGAGGATACATCCCGTAATATTTTATAAGATATGCCAGGATGGCGGTAGCGGAACGAGACACTCCCATCATACAATGTACAAGAACAGGAGATCCTTCCCTGACATTCTGATATATAAATTCTACTGCTGTATCGAGATGAGGAAGGATATCAAACTCTTCCTCATCGGCAGCGGGAATGTGAAGATATTTGAAATTTCTTGCCATAACGCAGCTATGTTCGTCCATCTCTTCCGTTAGCTCTAGTACAGCACGCACGCCCTTGGAATGGAGAAACAAGGCATCTTCCTGTCTCGGCTTGCCGGAGATATAAAGGGTATCCGTGACTTTGGATATGCCGTTCATTTTCACCCTCTCTATATAAGGCCATGAATAGAAACGGGAAGAGCATTTCTATATTCTCCGCTCTGAACGCCTCAGAGGTAGCAACGGATATAGCAGATGGTGAGATAGGAGGTGGATCTCTGCGAATGAGAAGAACAGGGAAGGGAAAGGAAGAAAAGGGTGGCAGCCTGGGAGGAGATAGCATAGAGAACGCTCGCAGTGGATTTTACTCAGTGAAGGGACTTTCTACTTCCATATGCCGGAATGATAACGGGGATCCACTTGCTCCTTGTATGAAGGGAAGTTCTATCTCCAGTATCTTTGATGTAGTAGCGAAGGGAACTCTGGATCCCACCGCTCCTAAACTGACATCAGATCAAAGAATGAACACTGTTATCAGTGTGCTGGGGTGTAACAGTGAGAAGTGTGTCCTGGAGAAGCCAGAGATTCGTGAGCTCATAGATGAGGATCCTCGTTCTTTGCTCAAGCCGGAGGGTCCAAAATCCAGCAACGAATGGCTGAGTAACACGGATATAGAGAGTGTACTGAAGATGTATCAGGATATGCCCGGAGGAGATAAGCTAGGTTATTGGGACTGTGTCTTGATGGACGATACTTCCGCAAAATCTTACATGGTGAGACCCTTGTCTTATTACACCAATAAGGGAAAGACTCTCGTTGTTTGCATCGGAAACACCGGAACTGGATCCAGTTCCGGTATCCATTGGGTAACGATGCTGGTGGATCTACGTACTAAGGGAAGTCCAACGGTAGAGTTCTTTGATAGTACGGGCTCTCCGCCACACCGGGAACATCTTGACTGGACCGAGAAGATGAGAGGTGAGGTGCGAGCTATAACTGGGGTGGAACCGAGTGTTCTCATAAATAAGAGAGTATTCCAGAGAAAGGGGAGCGAATGTGGCGTATATTCCCTGTACTATGTGAAGGCCAGACTGGAGGGCCAGACATTCCAGGATATAACGAAGGATCCCATCCCCGATGATACCATGATGGAATTCCGGACATATCTCTTCTCCAGTACCAAGAAGGGAAGGGGAGAGGATGAGTACGCCGGAGGGGGCAAAGATAAGCCAAAGAAGAGGAAGGATCCGCTTGTGCGATATTACAGGATAGATGGTGGGTGGAACCTTGTTCCCTCTGATCCCTTCTGATGAGGCGATATTTGAAGCCCTTAGACCCCGGATATATAGCTGTTCAATCACAGGAAGCCGATAAGCAAGAGAAATATGGCCAAATACGAGCACATTATGATGGATGACATAACCCACGCCAAGACCAAGGCCTTCATGACAGGAGGTTTCAGCCGGTCAGGTAAGGTCTTTCTGATGCCAGACTTTGGTACCGTGAGAAAGAGCACCTTGGAACACAGCCCCGCTCTTCAGAAGATAATAGATGAGCCGATAACCAATATCTCTGACCAATATCTGAAGGGATGCCCCGTAACGGAAGTTCACGTGTCTATAGATGGGGAAGGATATATCACCATCTACAACACCGGTAGCGGTGTTCCCGTGGATGAGAGACTGGACATTCCGCGAGCACCAGACGGTAGAGTTATGAGAACACCAGAGATGGTGTTCTCGTGCCTCAGAACGGGATCGAATCTAATTACAACCAAGGATCATTCCGTGGGAGGGGTCAACGGTCTCGGTGTGAAATTAACGGTCATCCACTCTGATGTATTCCAAGTTAAGACAGTGGATCCCCGAACCAAGCAGTTCTTCGAGCAAACTTACACCGGAGGATTGGTGGAGAGAACCGAACCGATACTGGGCCAAGAGACAAGCGTATATACACTCCTCAGATTTCTTCCGACATATCGGACCTTCGAGTATTCTCTCGACAAAGATACTCTGATGAATGAACTGGTAGATATCATACGTCTCAGAGTGATGTATCTCTCCTGCTTCCTGACCGAATCCCGGAGGAGCGGGCCCGCCGTTGATGTGTATTTCCAGAATGAGAAGGTACCACCAGTGACAGTAAGGGACCTCCTCAACTTGGTATCAGGAGAGGGTTCTACTTACTATATCGAGTGTAGATCGACCGCGTCTACCTTCATAAAATACGCCGTAAGCGTACATATGAAAGGTACAGGTAAGGGTAAGCTTGGAGATACCAGCATAGTTAACGGTTGCGTGGTGAAGGATGGAGGACATTTCAACCATCTCATCGGGAAAATCTACGACCAATACAAGAAGCATTTCCGCGAGGGATCCAAGCAGGAAATGAAGGATAAGAAGGAAATAAGATCTTACCTTACTCTTGTTGTTTGCGCCAGGCTATGCAATGATAACTGGGGAACGCAGAACAAGGAGAAGCTGGAGCAAAAGAAGGAAGCCTTCGACCAGTTCGTGATAGAAGATAAGGTTATCAAACCTCTCGTCCAAGATCTCCTTTCCTGTACCAAGACCAAAGCAACCAAGCCCCCGAAGATAATAGCCGTAGCTAAGAAGGAGTTATGTACAAAATATGTACCTCCACTCGGAGACAGGGGAGGAGATCTCTCTCTGCTACTGGCGGAAGGAGATAGCGCCATGAGTCTTCTAAACAAGATTCTATCCCGATCTGGCAGAGGAGGACACGCTTCTGGTGTTCACACACGGGAAAATACCGGCGTCTTCTCCCTCGGCGGTGTTCCCTCCAACGTGGCCAAACTGCTAGAAGAGACCGTATCCGCTAACGGAGAGATGGTACTCTCCGTTGTAGATAAGTTCTACGAAACCAAGTGTTTCGCGGGGCTGGTTACGGTTCTGGGGTTGCAGGTGGGGACAGATTACTCCACTGCGAAGGCGATGGCTTCCCTGAAATTTAGGAGAGTTATAATATGTACCGATGCGGACGTAGACGGAAGGGGTTGTATCTGTTCTCTCGTTCTCCAGCTGTTCTTCCGGCTCTGGCCTGCTCTCATGGAGAGAGGATACGTACAGATATGGACATCTCCTGTTGTACGTGTCTTTGACAAGAAAGGAAGTATAATAAAGGAATTCAAGGATGATAGAGCTTCCGCTAAGTATGCCGAGACAATGCCTTCCTCGTTCAAGATGAAATATTACAAGGGACTGGCCACTCACGGAGATGGAGTAGTAGCAGGTATGTGCCGTACCTTCCGTTCGGATCTCGTGACCGTTATTCCCGACGAGAGAACAGAGGAGAGATTTGATATATACTACAGTAAGGACAGTCAGGGAAGAAAAGACGAGCTCCGCAAGCCGATAGAGCACCTAACGGATGAAGAACAGAGAAGAGCCACCGTGGAACAGCGTATCAGCTGTTCCAGACATCTTGATACTCAAACCAAGGAATTTATGCTCTACGCTCTGGCTAGAACATTCCCCGCGCTGGATTCCCTGACACCCGTACGCAGGAAGGTGATAGCTACGATGCTCCGCGGCAAGAACAACTCCGGTAAGGTATATCAGGTAGCCGGAGCCGTGGCTAAGGAAATGTTCTATCACCATGGAGATAAGAGCTTACATGACGCGATAACGAAGATGGCGCAGTATTTTCCCGGATCAAACATGTATCCTCTTCTCTGTACCACCAGTCAGGTTGGATCGCGATCCGCGAAGGGAACGGACGCGGGACAACCCAGGTACGTGGATGTCAGCCTCAACCATAAATTATGCAATCTCCTGTTTCCCAACCACGAGTCCGGTCTTCTCCCGAAGAACTTCGAGGAAGGAGAGGAAGTTGAACCGGAACAGTACATTCCTATCCTTCCCCTTGCTGTACTGGAAATAAGAAAGTCTGTGTCATACGGCTGGAACCACCGGATGTACGCGCGAGATCTCCGCGCCGTTACGCTGGTAATGAAGAAGATGCTCAGCGGAGAAGAGGTAACCGAAGAAGACAGAATCCTTCCTCTGTCGAGGAAATATTACAAGGGAGAACTATGGCAGAGAACAGAAGAGGGAAAGAGCGTCGTATATGCCAAGGGAATGTTCACGCTGAAGAAGGAGAACTTCGTGGATAAGATAGTTGTTACCGAGCTCCCTCTCTTCGAGAACCCGACGAAATACATGGATAAGCTGTTCGAGAAGCGGGAGAAGTACATAGAGAACGCCGTAAATTACACCGAGGATGATAACGTAAATATCATCCTGGATCTGAAACACGGAGCCCTCGCTTCCATCTACTGTGATTTCGCTGAGGATGGCGGAGGAGAGATCCTGGCGCTAGAGAGATTTCTGGAGATAAATTACAGGATAGTAGAAGCATTCAACTTCATAGGCCCGGGAGGTACTCTCTGTACATTCCAGACTGCGTACGATGTCCTGGAAGCTTGCGTATCCCAGATCCAATACAAGTACCACCACCGCGTGGCACGTGACAACGCAGCGCTGGAGCTTCTCATAGCCAGGGAACAAGAAACAATCCACTTCATCCGTTCCATGGCCGAAGACAAGAACCTTCTCCTATCTCTTCTCGGGAAAGAAGACGAAGAGATTGACGAGGAACTCAGCAAGGTATACAACAAGTACTCCAGTAACCTGGACAGATATACCAAGTACTCCTACGACGAGCTGGAACTGGCGCTTGCTTCCAACCGTAGCTTCAATCATCTCCTGAGTATCAGGGTGAAAGATCTATCCGGGGGGAACATCAGGAGCAGGGAAGAATCCCTGGCGAGAATGATAGAAGAGAATGAAAGGATGCGCCATGCTCTGTCCGAGACCCCTCCCGCCAGATCTCTAATGATAGAAGATATAGACGGAGCCGTTGCTCTGGCCGAAGCAACCATCCGATAACCGGGAGGGGAAGCCCCCATCCCTCTTGCCCTTATTTTTTTCCTTTTGATGGGGATGTACCGTGGAGGTATAAGCTTCCCGTTCCTCAGTATGGAAGATTTCGTAGAAGTACTACGCAAGCTGAACGCCAGCGGTGTTCAAGCCGTGGAAGCAGGAAAGGAAGAAAGGAAGGAGAAGGCCTCCCGGTTCATCGATGAGGTGGAGGAATTATACAAAGGTATCGAAGGAAATGTCATAGATACGATCAAGAATATGACCGTAGAAGGTCGATGGTATGGCGTTGTCTTCGAGGCTCAGAAGGAACACGTAAATTTCCTGTCTGGGCGGTGGGTACCATGGATCGCGAGACATTACCCGGAACGGGCCGTTTCCATCCGCACCAGACTGGAAGAATTTATCAAGAAGAACTGTAACGGTGGAATCGATCCCAATACCCTGCTCCCTTACGCTGTCTCAATCCTGACAAAAAAATCCAGCGGATCCATCCCCATGGGGGTTGTACTCAGCAGGAAAGGAATTAGATATGATAGCCGCCCCGCCGCTGCCGCCACGAACGGCGGAAGACCACGCGGCACGGGATGGGTAAGAGGAAGGGGAAATGGATCCGGCCCGTCCCGGGGAAGCCGCGGAGGATTTCCTCCCGTTAAGGTGGTGAACGACGATCCAACCCTCGGCCCGCCGCGATCAATTCCTGTCTACGAGGAATAGGCCTCCTATCCGGAGGAATAGACCCTCCGTCGGAAGTCTATCGCGTGCTCATCTGGAATTTTGAATTTTGTGAACATCTCCGCGGGTATGCCCTCCAATCTTCTGCGGATAAATATGAGAACGAAGAGCCCGCAAGATGTCGTTTCAGTCTGGTGGATAAGCCCACCGCTCATAACGGAGGTTACCACCTTCCTTCCTGTTCTTTTCATTATATCCTGCCGTTCCCGTTCCATCCATGCCGCAACAGGAAGAGGAGGAGCCACTCCGCCGGAGTCGAAGTATTCTATGCTCCAATTCTTCCCTCTCATATCACAGAACATACCCACCGCATGAAATCCCGCTTCTCCATCCTCTGTGGTAGCTATAGATATGGGACATGCGGTAGCCTTGAGTTTCTCTCCGTATATGGATCTCATCTTCATTATAGAAAGAGAATCCAGACTGTCCTTCTTTTCTCCCTTGATATAGCTCCTCGCTATAGCAGGAATAAAGAAAGGGAATATCTTCGACCATTTCCAGAGTATATCATCTTGATCCCGACTGAAAGTACCAACGAGATAATGGCGCGTGGCCCGCGTCTTGAACCTCTTCTTCTCTTCTTCCGCTCTCTTCCCGAGCTTGGAAATTATATCAGGAACGAAGAGAAGGTCCATCTCGCTTGTGCACTCATACTTGGCCATGAGAGAGCGGATTGCCTCGGATTCCTTTGATCCATCTGACGGAACAAGTTCTGGCTCTCGAACACCCAGTGGACGCTCAATCCCGTCCACTAATGGGAGCAAGCGCCGTACCGCTCCCTTCGAGAGGCACGGGGCCCCGGGAGCGAGACCTTCCTTCCTGACTACCGCCTCATCACAGGGATATGGAGTTAACGTGGTGTAAGCCAGCACATTGACGGCCATTTGAGAGACGCTATATAGAGAGAAGCAACATGGTCAAGAAAGTAAGATTTACTGAGCCGAAGGATACGAGAATGGACGAACTGGATGGGGGTGATAATATAAGTTTTACCTGCAGAGGATGGTATCGTCATGGGTGCGAGAAATTGATGCTTAGATTTGCGGAACTTCCCACTATGTTCCCGGGACGTACATATATTACTGCTATGGATGTGATAGAATATGTCATGTACGTAGATCCCAGAGTTTGTTCCATTCTAGAGATGGCGCTGCGTGAACTGATACGTTCTCTTGAGACAGTGGAGGCAGGAATACTAGAAGGGAAGTGGGAGAAAGGAGTGGTAATTTCTACCGTAACTAGCGGCGTCATCCGTCGGATGCTCGGATCCATTCATATTATCGATGAGATGCACAAGCTGGCGCATTACATGATGGATACGATCTATAGATCATACATAGCTAAGAATAACCCGGACGCCTTCTTACCTGCTCCCACTGCTCCCATTATGTCTCTCCCCAATGTATCGTCTCCCGTGAAGAATGGGAAAGGGGTTCTCGCTGTTGTAAACGCTGCTCTGCCCTACGCTATAGTTCTAGAGAATTACCACATCCAGATCGCAAATTTGGCTCTGAGAACGAGCGAAGCCCTCGAACAGAGCTTCAAACAACCGGCTCTGGGATTTTGAACAGGATTACCCTGAAATAATACAAGATAAGGGATGAATAGATCTCTCGTAATTAGGGTGATTGAGAGCTTCGCCAGGTCCAGTAACGGACCCATCCAGTACTCCTTGGAATGGTACGGGATAAGGAAGGAGAAACCTTATGGCAAGCCAAGGATAGGAGGGAGTGAGATAGCCACTCTGCTGGGGATGAATCCCTTCGAGACAAGGGAAGCGTTGCTCTCGTTCAAGGAGACAGGAGATAAGGAGTTCAAGGGTAATCTTGCTTGTAAGTTCGGTACCCTGTTCGAGGATGTGGCTGTCCGTATATTTGAGATGGTTAACGACGTCACCATCCCCTGCCATGGAATTTGCCTCGTGGATAGGGGTTGTCTTGGTCTTATATTCTCTCCCGATGGGATAGGATATATGCCAGTGGATGAGGACAGAAATATAATCCTTCCCGGAGAGCCGGGAGCAAGGGATCTCTTCCTTCCTGTTCTGATAGAGATAAAGTGTCCATTCCGGCGCATCCCCTCCGAGGATATGCCGAGCTACTATGTCCCACAAGTTCAGGCGGGATTGATAGCGGTAGATATAGCGGCATGCGGTCTATTTCTTGATAACCTGATACGGGTCTGTACCTTTGGGGATCTCTTCACGGATGAGTATAACAAGAGAATTCACAGAGACAGAGTGACAATCACCCGATCAAAGGACGGGTATCTTGGTATAATCTGCGCTGTTCTCACAGGAAAGCCGTCAAGAGGAGCACCACTCACATACGGGGGAGTTTACGATCTTGGAGATGTCGGAGAGAAGGGATTTGAGACCAATCTCGATGTGATGGACAAAAGAACCATCCGTATCTTTGATCCCGCTATCCACCCTCTTTGCTTCATGCAGGAAGTAGATGAATGGATAGATATTAACTCCGGGAACGGGAAAATGCTTGGTATGATCTGTTGGAAACATTTCGAGACAAATTACACTGTTATCCCGAGAGATAAGGTAATGAGAGAAGATATATACCGGGCTATAAATGACTACCTCGAGATATCTGATGACGAGGAAGATCCCTCCCCGGAGGAACCGCCACCCGTAGAGTACGCGCAAATTCCGAGGCAGACAAGTCTTACATTTGGAGGATACGACCCGAACTGAGAGATTTACCAATTGTCCGGGTCCTTTGTTGTTCTTTTTGTACCCTGGAATAGATAGAATATGCAGAGCAAAGCGGATGTAAGGAAGTTTATAGGAAGTATCCTGAGCGCAGAAGGGGGAGAAGATCTCTGCTTTCCCAAGGCTTATACCAAGTATGCGAACATGGGTGCTTGTACCCTTAGATTTAGCCGTGTCCTGGTCATGCTGAGTAACTCCGCTCTCCTCGCAAAGTTCCCGGAACTCAAGCAAGCGACAGAAGAGTTTATATCCATCTTTGAGGAAGGAAGGAATGAAGTCTTTCGGTTTATATCTCCGGAGCTGGCGTTTACAGCAGAGAAATTTCCCATCATAGAGGAAGGAGATAAGGAAAGTATAGCGACTTTCCTGTCTCATTACGCAAAGACACGGACACATCCCGTGATAAATACGATGATGAGAACTTGCAGCGCGTTACTTCCCTTCAAGACCCATCTGCAGGATATCGGATCTTTGGACGCGAGATTTCTCGAGAGATTTCCCGGCAGCGATCTCTCACCAGTACCAGATCTTCCCGTTAATTTCAAGTATCTCATAAGTCAGGGAGATGATAACGATGCTAAGTTTGTAGTTCTCGCCTTGCATAAGATCTATACCATCTGCTATGATCTATACCAAGAATTTGGCAAGGTAGACATCGATACAAGCAAGTTCGTGGAGGCCGTGGAGTTTACCATCAAGGAACTCCGAAAGAAGGTAACGGGATGCGATGAAGCCTTCAAGCAAATCCTAGGATCTACTGAGATGCTCCGGGACAGATATTCAGAGTATTACAAGGACTACGTAGGAACAATGAATTCTATGATCATAGCAGAGAACTTTATCGTTGATGTATCCCAGAGTGTGAGCGCTTCACCGAGAGTTGCTATGCAATTCAAGAGAATTCTCGACCAGATGAGAAAGCTCGTAAATTCCTCCGGTATGTCCAGCAAATACAAGGATCTAATTAACAGCATGAACAAGTCAGTGAGTGAGGACTACGAGAAGCTACGGGAACTGGACCAAGCCGAAGCTCTACCGGAAGAAGAGACAGAAGAGAAGGAAGAGAAGGAAGATATTAAGCCCGATATATAGGTAGGGAAATGAATTGTTCTGTGATTCCCTTCTTTGTGATATCTTTCATCTGTCTCATGATAATATGTCTCGTGGCTCCCAGTCTTATGGCTGTAGCTGCGATGGTAACGATCTTTGTAAACTTCTTCAACGTAGCTTTCATCCTGGAGCGGACATATAAGGACACGAACGGGCTTGCTCCCGGTACCGCTCTTCCCACGGATCATATCAAGGAGGCTATCAAGGGATTTGTATCCGGCCCCCCGCCTCCTTGCCCGGAGCCATCCTCCCCAGCGGATAATCTCCTGAAGCGGGAATTGTCCTCTCCTTCCCCTTCTTCCCCTGTTCCTTCTTCCTCTGTTCCTTCTTCCCCTTCTCCCGGCCCTTACATGGGAAGGGTAGGGGCCGAAATAAGGGAAGGAGGAGTGGCCACCGGGGGGCCCGCCAGTATTGGTAGCTACAGTACGGATGACCAGATGCGGCTGTTCCTCACTGATAGAAGATCCGGGCTACGGGAGAGGCAAATATCGGGTACCTCAGACAAGATCAGATATATGAAGAAATATCTCGAAGAAGACCCCCAGAACGTGGAAAATAGAGACTGGTGGGGCAACCATGAGACCTGATTATAATATTTGAACGGCGTATTTCAAACTATAATATACCCCGGTACATCCTAACCATGTCCGGAATGAGCTGGGCTGATGAGATGGAAGGAGACGAATTTCTCGATCCAGATGAAGAGGGCATCCCTATGCCCTCGGATGAAGGATGGGTAACGACAGTCAAGAAACCATCGATATCGACAGCCAAAAGACAGGCAGAAGATCAGAGAAGGAAGGAGCTAGAGAAGGTAATCTCTTCACTCTGTTCTACCATCGAGAAGATGGACGCCAGAAGTATCGGACTCGCTCTGCAAAATTTGGTGAAGCAAAATCTAGTGGAAGCTAAGACCCCTTACCGCTTGGTGAGAGAGTCTGACGCCTTCGCTGTCCAGTACGCAATTATGGGCACATATCACAAGCACCAGATGACACGGATAGAATTAGAATCCGCCATCTGTTCTATCTACGCCAAATTCTCCCATCGCATATATGGAGGAATTGATACTGTAGTAGCAGGATGCTTGTCAGCCAGGACAAGGCCGAACCGACCTCCTCCCCGCATAATACCGCTGGTGGAACTAGAGGAAGGTAAGAAGAAGGTAGAAGAGAGTTTCGGCAAGCTCTCTGCTATGCTAAACCCCCGACCTGACATAGGGGACCTCTACAGGCAAGCAATCCTCTTCGGAGCCCCGGAATCGAAATAGACGGATCGTGATTTCTTCCCCTCTCCTATCCTTATTTTTTGTTTGAACAAGGAGGAGGTCGGATATATAAGCAAGAACCCATGTCTCTCGTTGTGAAAGAATTGAAGGATCCAAAGTATCCAGGAAGGCCCAGGGTACTCCGCTTGGTGAAAGAAGGGAAGATGGCCAGGTACAAGCAGTGGGAAATACAGGGAAGGGTGCCCCTCTTCGAGGAACAGAAGATAGAGGGAAATCCCCCGCAGCTATCCTTCACTCTGTTTGATTACCAGGACACTATACTAGAGGAGATTGTGCCGGCTCTTCTATCTCCTCCCCATGTCTTCTTTCTCAGTCTGGCCACTGGTATGGGAAAGACGAAGATAGCCATGGCTATCTTCGGAGCGCTGGGGAGACGGGCACTGGTAGTGGTACCAACGGTAAATCTAGCGGAGCAATGGAAGGAGCAATTCTCTTCTTCCTTTACGTCTCCTCCTTCCTGTTCTCTGGGAGTGCCGAAGCAAGGGAATTCTCCCGATGCAGTGATACTCGTGATAAATACGGCAAGGAAGCAGGGAACGGAGTTCTTCTCTCAGTTTGGTCTTGTAATTCTCGACGAGGTCCACGAATATACCAGTGAAGTAAGCAAGGAAGTTCTATGGGGAGCGGGATGCGCCAAGTATATCCTCGGCTTATCTGCTACTCCTGACACTGGAAATGGTCTCCTTCCGTTCATAGAAGGACATATCGGACCGGTGAGAACCAGCAACGCTACCCTGGATACGGTAAATTACTCCACTACGGTGATAGTTGTAAATTACTATGGTGGAGATGAGTACGTGGAGCCGGAACACACCGCTAACGGTACCATATCCGTTGCCCTATCACTGCAGAAGATACTCACTGATACGGAGAGAACGAACAAGGTGGTGGAAAATCTAAGAAGAATTTACAATCTCCACGACGAGATAGAGATAGCTAAGAAGCACGGGCTGAGAGATCAGGAAGGAAATCTCCTCCATATGCATAAGATCTTTATCTTCTGCGAGTATAGGGAATATCTCTTGTCTCTCCGGGATATTCTCCAGAAGGAAGGGATATGGGCAGAAGAGGAAGATAAGATAGCTACCGTTCTTATGGGAGGATCGTGTCAGGAAGACGGGGTACAAGCCCGGAACGGAAGGGTGGTACTTACTACCTACGGATACTCGAAGAGAGGCGTATCCTTCGATGACTTCACTGCACTGATAATGGTGACCCCACGGAAGAAGGAACACGTGATAGACCAGCTCATAGGTAGAATTTACAGAATTAACGGCCCAAGACAGGTGAAGAGATTGATAGTGGATATAGTAGATGTTCGTACTCCTTTCCGCCACCAATATAGAACAAGGGAAGAAGTATACCTCAAGAGAGGATTCACTGTAGCCGGATGCAAGAAACAGGGGATGAGAGTCCCCGGCGATGGGTAACCGGGGGAACAAGGGTTCCGAGCTGGGGAGGAATGAGAGGAGAAGAAATTGGTCTTCTTGTCCTGGATACGAAGAGAGAATTGGAACTGGAGATACCTCCCATTCCCAATATACCACTGGATCTGAGTCAGGATGTTCCGCAGTTATTTGCAGAGACAGAAGAGGATAGAATAAGAATGGATATGGGATGCGTACTCTATGCTCTCATTCTAACTGGTACCGATCCTCGGCAAGGATTTGATCTGGTGATGGACTTCAAGGAGGAGCGGTCTCTCCGCATATTGGAGCGCATATTTCCTGCTATGACAGTGAAGAAGGGAACGGGAAAGAAGATAAAGATAGGAAGCGATCTCTCTTCCGATCTTGTGATATGTAACACCTCGGAGCGAAGCTATGATGGTCAGCCGCTCGTATTCCCGTATCAAGCAAGGAAGAGTCCGTTCTGCTTGTATTTCCGCCCCAAGGAAGTCAAACCAAAGAATTTCGTTCTGGAGTGCAACACGAGATACTTCAATACCTTCCGTGTCAGATCGAAATACAGGATAGGAGAAGAGGATAGGTTCGAGAGCTACTCTGAGGCCTTCGATACGTATCTCTGGACAAAATTGGACCAGTTGATGGAACATCGTAGCGAACCGGAGAAGATAAGACAGTACGTCTCTAATTTGCGGAGACTGGTATACAAGAGAAAGGAGGAGATATCGGAGTACGATATCCTGAGAGAGAAACAAGCCACCCTTCTCGCGGAGATGGAGAAAAAAGAAGAACTCACGGTGGAGGATGGAGATGTACTTACATATCTCAAGATACATCCCGATACCTCACTGCGCTGGTTCTCGAGGCTCACAATAGGTATAGTTGATAATTGCATTCGGGAACTGAAGGAAATAGCAAGAAGCTAGAGTTCAAGATAGGAGAGATATATCTCCAGAAGATCCCTGACATGTCGGAGCGCTTCATTTTTGTCCTCATCAGTAAGGAGAGGCCAGGCATCCTTTGTGAGTTGGAGAACTCTTCCCGTTCTGGAACCCTTGGCGTCTTCTTGATACTTGTTCTCCACCCCCAGAACATCGAGAGAAGTTATGGTAGGAGAACAGATGATGGAAGCGCTCTCGTAGAGCTTCGGCCCCGCCGCTTCTATGACAAGAGTTGGATCGGTAGATAAGACCATAAAGACAAGATCCTTGTCCGCTTCGGCGCGGGCTTCGAAGCTCGTTCCCTTCGTTGCCTTAACGATCATAAGAACCATCTTCCTTACTGTAGAATTGAAACTCTCCACCACCTCTATCAGTTTGGATCCCATTATCCTGTAATTATACTCCAGACTGTACCCCCATCAAATAAGGGAAAAAAGAAGGACAGGAGAGGGGCGCGGGCGCAACCGATCCTCGGTTACGAGGACACATGCCATACATGACCGCACTGGTTGCAGGTACAAATTGCCGTAGCTCCTTCATCTATGCTCCGTAACTGGCGCATTTCAAAAGTATGATCTCTTTGCTTGCATTTTGGACACATATATATAGCAACCGAAGCGGAATGGGAAGCTTGCGTTCTCTGTTTGGTGCTCTCTTTCTCCTTCCGTATCTCGGCGTTGAACTCCTCCAGTGGCATCTTCAGTATATCTTGTATAGACATCCCGCTAGCGAGAGACTCTACCATGCGAGGAGATATTCTGTTCGCAGCAGATTTCACAAGGAGAGTGTACTTGCAAACGGCACGGGTTTCAGAAATATCCACCTGGCCCTCCGCAGCTTCCTCTTCTATATCTACTATAGCCTTCTCTATTATCTTCTTCTCTTCTGCGTTAGGATTGGGTATGTGAAAGGAGAACTCTCCTCGTAGATATTCCAGAACCTTAGCTCGCGAACCGGACCTTCCCTTCTGCGATCCCCCGTGTAAATTCATCGATAATTCCCTTATCATATCTCAGGTTACTGACGCTATCTATCTCAAGGATGGTGTGTATATTATACCTCCGGATCAATTCAAATATCAAATACAGAGAGGAGGTCTCCTTCTTCTCTGAGTATGGGCCCCATATCCTGCCCTTGAAGAGTAGTTCGTGCTTGTCCTTTCCCCCGCCGAGCGGATTGGCGTTATCATTGAGATGGAGCATGAGATCCTCCGGCGGTACCTTCGAGAGAAGGGTACCGAAGAAACGGACGCACACATCCGGATCTGAGATATCAACTCCGCAAGAGAAGATATGGGCAGTATCCACACATATCCCTACCGGAATACCCAGGGAACGGAGATAGATATAGAGATCCCCGAGATTTTCCGCGGAAGAATAGACAGAAGATATCGGCTTCATAGCAGGAGTCTCAAGATACAAACGGAACCACGGTGCATCAGGAAATCTTATCTTCGATAGAACTTCCCCTACCCTTTCTTTTGTATGGTTGCTAAGATGGAGAAGGAAGGAAGATCCTATCTCGGCACAGGTATCAATCTGTCTCTGAGAGAAGTGAACATTCCCCGTGTTCCACGGATGATCGAGATATGTGGCGTGAGCCACTACGAAGAGAGAAGGATATCCCTCCAGGAACCTGGCCAGAGATTCCTTCTTCTTCTCGTCCAATCTCATCGTCATCTCTCTGGGACCAGCGACGAAGATCTGGATAGATTTTGCCTCCCAAAGATCGCGGAAGTGTCCCGCTATATTATCTTCGATACTTCCCGATGGTTTGATGCAGCGAGAAACGTGATATCCAATCTGATCCATAGAATATGCTCCTTATATATACACAGGGGAATGTTCATATCACTTCCCGATGATGTGCTTCTCTCTTCCATAGCTTCCTATCCCTCCTCTCTCGATGATCTCATCGCGTTCGCTTCCGTTTGCCGCAGAACAAGGAAATTGGTACAGTCTACTATCAAGAAGGTACTCGTTATTATGAGGGAAGCCGGGATAATTCTGGAAGTAGAGACGAAGGATCTTTACATAAGGCAAGGGGTAAAGGAGCTATCACCGAGAGGAAGTACCTGGCCGAGAGAATTTCTCGGTGTACAGATGAGGTACGTGGTGCATTCTCCCTTCGGTACAATGCCCCCTTATGTCCTTCCTTCCTGTCATATAACCATGGTATTGCAACCTCCCGCTATGTTCGATCATAGTATTCGTATTTTACCCTTCGTTTCCTCTCTGGTTGTTATATTCAATAATCCCAGCAAGCATCTGGAAGTAACGGTAGAAGCGCTACGTATCAGAGAGATCTACCTCGTTGGAAATATGATAAGCTTACGATGCACGGAGAACATTCTCTGTTCCGTTGACGTTCTCAAGGTATCGAGACATCCCGGTATGATAAGGGCACGGGGCTTCATCTTCGGCCGCGTCTTCATCCCGAAGGAACGGAAGAAGTATGATATATCCTGGATAGAATCTCTCCTTGTCTGCGACTCGCGGAAGTATGTGTGCTCCAGATCCATCGCTAAATTCCACGGGGGAGCGGTATACATAGACGGCTCGCCGCGAAGCCCCTCCAGCCCTCGTAACGCCTTTGCCTGGATATCTCCTGATTTCTCCCGGGAGCAAATTGCCCCCAATATATACAGAGAATAATGGGAACCCTTGCTTGGGTAATAACCGGAACTATCATCTTCTTGATCTTCGCCATGTATATGGCTTACCGTCAGGTAAGCTTGTATCCCGGAGGTCTTATGCAAAGATTGCGGACCCGATGGGGATATGCCTCCCCCATTGTCACGGGACCCTACACCGGAAAATTATCGGACGATATCATGGCTAACTGTTTCTATATCACGGGTTCTCCCGATCTGGGTTCAGGAGAACTTATGGTATGGTTGGAATTCCCCTCGCTTATCAATCTGAAGGATAAGAGTGGAATTCTTTACGCCTCAGCGAAGGGAGGATCCGCTGATGTATATCTGAATGGGACCCTTATGGGGACGTTCCCTGACTCTGCAGACGCCAAGTCACAGGCAATAAAGGAATTGAATACAGACAAGAACGTGGTAGCGGCTATTCTCTCTTCTCCTGCTGTATCCGTTGCTATCGGAGTGTTCGATGCTACTAAGGTATCTCTGGCCAAATCCGGCGCTCCATGGAGCGTTCGCTTCCTTTGAAGCGGGTAACGGACTCCGGTATAACGAACGGAAATGCTAAGTTATTACCAACTCATCCTATCCGGAGCGAGATACGGGACATTTCCTTTCCTGAATGGGGCAGCCGTATTTTGTAAGATGGGATTGCCGGAACCGTTACGGCAGGGATATGTCGGAATTATGGAGTCTTATCTGAGGGATGGAAGGATAGGAGATAAATCCGTTCCGGGGATGCTTAGCCATCTGGCGGAGAGATTGGAAACCTTCCGTGACGCCAGCACCAGATATGTATCGATAGAATCCGCAGCTACATCGGATCAAGTACTCAAAGAGATGGACGACCGGCTTCTCCGTGATTTCTGCTTCTTCGCCGTTCCCTTCGCTATCGTGGAGAAGAAGACAGGATGCTTGCTGATATATCCCGAAGCGGCGCTGAGCGGAGGGTTACTTCCCAGGGGATATCACCTTCTTACCTGTGAAAGTCTTCGTATCCTCAGCTCCGAGATGGAAGAACTAAGAAACAGAGTGGAAGATCTCACGAAGGCCGCCCATATCCATGAGCAATCCATAGCTATTCTGGAACGAAGACTGAAAAAAAACGAGGAAGGAGAATCCCCGTATCTCGGCGCTGGTGCTCGTGGTGGAAGATAAGAAGATATATCTACCAAGCTGAAGCGGGCATATAACCACCACGGCGGGTGAGTGATTCTTCCTTTGCATACCAGGAATAAGCGGCAGAGAAACCACCGACGAAGGAGAAGAACATAATAGCTCCTGTGGCGGCGTTACTGGGGTTTGCCCAGTAGTACACTGCCCAAGCTATAATGATGGAGATAGCGGCTACCACATAGCCAACATGTTTATTGGTGACGCCAGCCATTGTATCAAACAGGTATATATAAGCTGAACCAAAAAAAATAGGAAATAAATTCAAGGATATAATCTAATAATTATTCCCCTTTCTTGGTTCAGGATCTCAGCTAGAGATTGACCCATACATTGGGGTTGCTCCTCCAGATGCTGGCTCCCTTCTTGATTAGAGGGCTTCCTGCTATGCGATCAGCTTCTCTGTTCCCCAGAATGTCCGGGTCATCCCCCGTCTGGTGAGCAGAGATATGGACGATATTTACCTCCGTACCATGAAGGGAACGGATACATCCGATAATTTGCATGATAATTTCTATTATATCTATGTTCTCCATCTTCCCCTCCTTTCCTTCCTTCTTCCTGCTATCGTACCACTCATTCACTGTTCCGACGGAATTCTTACTGTCAGAGATGATTGTAAGGGAACCCGTGGCCGGATGCAGGATAAGAAAGATGAAGAGGGAGTAAGCTATGGCCAGAAGCTCCCCGCGCTGGGCCGTTGCTTCCTTGGGATAGCTGGTATCTACTTCTATTTTTGTCTCCCCGAGAACATACTTATATTTCTGAACTTCCCCGCCGAAGCTTCCGATACCAGCGTGGTTGAACACCACGGCCCATGTTCCCCATTGCGAAGCGAGTCCCGAACCATCGGTCCATACTCTCCATTCGTGGGAAGTACTCCAGTCAAAGCCGGACACATCACGGAACAAGGGACATTCCCTAAAGGATTTACCTGTTAGCGGTGAGGGATGGTGGTACTTACTTATCCAATGCCTCGCGTCCACCTGCTTCTCGAACTCCGCTGCCTTGTTTCCCCAGAGAACAAACCCAATTGGATCAGGAAGAGAAGAGAGATAGGAGATGAGGTTCCTTGTAAATTCCTTCCATATATCGAAATGAGCCCCCGGCTTTCCCTCTTCTGTTGTCAGCGCTGTGTTGATGAGAAATACCCCAGAATACATCCATAGCTTGAGGGAACAAGAGGAGAGATTGAATACCCCCGGATGGGAGCTATCTATGGCCTCAAATATACGCTTCAGGCTGGGAGGTGAATTCCTCTGGTTGGAAGAGGAGAAAGCAAGGCCGTCCGCCGTCCCGGGGGTATGGTACGGATCCTGGCCTATTATGACCATTTTCACCCCCTTCGGGGAGAGGCGAAAAGCCTCGAATATAGCAGAGATATCGGGGCATATTGGGGCCTGGTCCATCTTGGAGGCCAAAATGTCAAGAATACCCTCAAATCTCGTTGCTTTCCCCCCGAAGAAGGGCTTCCAGTCCGGATGGATGGAGGAGTGGAGGTACAGAGAGAACCTTTCTGCCATGATGTAACAAGTATATTGGAGAGGATCGGCCCTTCAAAAGAGAGCTATACTTCCGTTATGGGGACCACCTCCTGGCAATACTGGTCTATCGCCTCCCTATGGGTCACAATCAGGATATCTTCGAAGACCGGAGGGTTCCCGCGCAATCTGCCAAATATACCGCTGAGATTATCTATCATAGTGGAATCTACTACATCAAGCCCCTCATCTATCATAAGGAAGGAACAGTGAGAAGATAAGGAGAAGGAACCGAGACATAGACGTATCGCCAGCTCGAACATAAGAAGCTCAAACCCAGAGAGATGGGAGAGAGTAATAAGGGCTCCACTGGTATAGATCTCTATCTCCAGACCCTTGTCCGATATGGCCAGTTTCACAGTGTACTTCACATATCCATGGAGAACTTCGTTAATTAGAGACTCAAACTTACCGAGCTCTCCCTGTACTATGGATTGAACGAATGCTTGCTTCGGCTCAACGAGGGAGAGATATTTCTTCGCTACTCTTGCTATATAAGCCGCTTCTTCTATCTCGGTGCATACCTTGGAGTGTCTCTCGAATAGGGCTTGTTTCACAACCAGCATGGCTTCGTAAGCCTCCTTAGCGGATTTAGCTCTCCCTATCCGTTCAGAGAGTTCTATCTGCTTGCTCGTAGCGATAACTAATTTACTCTTCATCTTCTCTATCTCCTGCATCTTGGATCTCATTTCCTCTCTTGCTACCACCGTAGTCAGGAAAGTCTTGTAATCTACCCATTCCAAGATAGAAGCTCTCCTTGCTTTCTTCTCTTCTATTTCCTTCTCTAGGGCGAGTCTTCTTCCTGCTTGACTGCGGAGAAGAGAGTGGTAATGTATCACGGAGGAATATCTTCTCTTGTCCGCTCCTCTGATGGCTCTCTCCCCTTCCTCAAGGAACTTACGGAAATGAAGATGAGCCATGGCTGTCATAACGTGATTTATCCACTCATATACTTCGTTAGCTATTGTCTGTTCTCTGTGAGAGGAACAAACCTTTCCCAGCTTGGTTATGAGAAGCTGGTCATCTTCCAGGCTATAGATTACATCAAGAACACGGCGGACTTCTTCCTGTGACAGAGATACGGGACGAGTGACAGGAAGGGAGAAGAAGGAGGGGAAGGAGATTCCCTGTTCCTTACCAACCGTACTGTCATATCTCATCCATTCCATATCTTGGACTTCCATCACTGCGGACCTTGGCTGGGTGGAACGAAGAACGGGAATAAATATTGTCTGTGGTGTCCATACCACTCCCCACTTGAGAAGCATTCCCGCTAGATCTTCCATGGAGTGATGCGGAAGGAGTACTCCCTCCGTCTTCATCACCATCTTTCTTGCTTCCGTCATATCTCTGACCGAAGGGACGGGGCCATAATATATCGGTACATCATCCAGACGAAGGAGAGCCAGCTTGGCTTTCTCCAGGTTCTCGTGACTCCAGCCGTGTTCTCTCAGGATATGTCCCGCCGTCTCTAGCATTCTCTCGAGAGCCTTCCCTTCCTCTTCTGTGCAAACGAAAGGTTCAGCTCCGGGAACAGAGGGGAAAGAAGAGAGCGAGAACTCCATCTCCCGTATCTCAGCGGACAGAGTAGCGAGACATTCTTTCTCTCCTGATATATCCATACCGGGAGGAGCGTGAGAATACTCTCTGGTTACAGGAAGGGAAGATCTTATCATTTCTATCTCTACCCGTAGTATATCGATACCTTCTTCCAGTTCTCTTCTCTCCCCTGCGTAAACGTCAAGTTCCATCAGTCTACTCGGTAAATCAGCGGGAGCAGGATGGGAGCTGGGTAAGCAGGAAATCTTTGTATCTAGCTCCCGCTTCTCGTTCTCCAGCATGAGAAGGTTGGAAGCTGCCCGTATTTCCTCGTGCTTCGCCGCATCTCTCAGAGAAGAGAATATACCCAGAGCTAGAGTGTTAAAGAAGAGAGTGTATATATCTGCAGGACTGAGGATAGATATCGTTGTCCCGAGACTTTGGGAGAGAACATTACCATACATGAACAGAGAAGAGGTACCGATAATCTTCCTTATCTCTATCTCTGTATCCTTCTTACATAGTCCGACACATAGCTTGCTCCAGTGATCATCCTTCCATCTCTCTATCTTCACAGAGGAAGCAAGCTTGACACCCACCATCTTCTGTTCTCTCATTATCTGATATGTAAGGCCGTTCACCATCAGTACGATCTTAGTGTAACCGTGACGTGTAGAAGCGTTGATACAAGCAACCGGAGCCTTGTTCCTTCTCGTTCCCTTCTCTGTCTGGCTCTTCATCCCGTCAGATCCTTCCGTCTCGCATCTTACATCCAAGGTTCCAAATATAGCGAAGATTATAGATTTCAGGATACTCGTCTTACCGGAAGCATTCTCTCCTGATATCCGGACGATACCTCTGCCAAAGTTGAAGGTATGGACCAGGGAGTCACTGAACGTGAACATGTTCTGCATCTCGAGACTCATAAGCTTCCAGTTCCTTGTTTCCGTTACTTCCACCACAGACATGTAACAACGGGCGTGCAGCTCCGCTATTGACTCTCTGATATCTTCACAGTCTTTGGGTAGAAGTTCCAGGAAGAGGGTGCTCCAGGAACGCCGAACTTCCTGCATCTCCGCCAGATCGGTACTCTTCCTCTCTTCCATTCTGAGACATGTACCGGGAAGAGAAACAGTAAACTCTACTATCCTTGTCTTCTCTGATATCATTGCTCTTATCGCTGGGATCTTCTCCCGTAGCTGTGGTGGAATTTCCAGCCTGAGGTACGATAACTCAGGAAGGGAAGGAGGGAGATGGATGAGGCCATCCGCCGTGACCGGCACCGTTACCATGCCGTAACGGGTAGGTACGGGGATGAAATCGTACTCATTGGAGAGAAGGTTATATATCCCGTAGCCCTTGATATCTCCCTCCCCGTGAGTATGCCGTACCAGTGAGCCAGAGTATACACAGTGAGATATAACGGTATGTTCATGGATATCTCCCAGGAGCGCTATATCGTACCCTTCGAAGTCAGACACTTTGGAACAACGTAACTGGTCAGGTTTACCCCCTATTTCCTGAAGAAGTACATGAGCAACCGCTACCTTGATATCTCCCGCCACCTCCGTAGCGGGAAGGATGGAGTCATCTATCAGAGAGGATATACCAAAGCCCACGGAGGAACCGGACGAAGACAGGAAATTAAGGGATGTGGATCGTTCAACGTAGTGTACCCCTTTCATTCCTCGGCATATGCAGCGGAGCAAGGGAATCTTATCTCTTCTCCGTTCATAGATGTCATGGTTACCGTTAATTACGATTATCTCATGAGATTCCGTTATCAATTCCAGTATCTCTCGGCAAGTCCATATCATAGAGGGTGTAACCTTCTCCTTACTCTGGAACACGTCCCCGGCGAGAACGAACAGAGAATTGGGAGGAACATTATCTATCATATACTTCACTGCTTCAACTATCTCTGTATGTCTTACTTCTGGCTTGATATGGATGTCGGAGAAATGAACCACGTTATCGACGTATCTGACCCCCTCATCGGGAAGAGAATTAATTTCAGCGTAAGGAGAAGTTTTTTCTTCCATAATATATCCTTATGGATGCGAACACTAAAGCTTGTTCGCTATATCACTGAGTGTAAGGATGATACAATGGGTTTGTTCCGTAGAATTCACGCTTCTCCCCTATCTTCCATAGAACCTTACCGCACCGAAATTCTAGAAGCACTTCAGCATGCAGTGCCACGGGAACTGGTACCCTTCTTCCTACCCTCCAAGGTAAAGAGTAAAGCAGGTACAATTCCAGTTCTATCTCATCTTCTGCTGGAAGGATACCCGGTATCGGAGATATTACAGAGAGCCAGAGCCGGTAAGACAGCCAATCACTTCCTTGTTACAGTAACAGAGATAAGGAAAGAACTAGAGAACATGCCAGGAATGGAAGAGATAAGGAGCGAGCTTCTGGCACATCCCACGTACAGAGAGACATACGTGCAAGCCAAGAAGGAACAGATAGAAGGATTACGGAACAGAGAAGAGAAGGAATATGACAGTACAATCTTCTCCCTGCATAACGCCGTAGCACAGATTGGGAAAGTCCTGGAGAAGATAGAAACCCGGGGCTTGTTCTCTCCCACCATGGATGATATCATATTCCTGTACATATGCTTCGCTGCTAGACCTGGGGAACTTCACCTGCTAAATATAGACTCAGAAGGGAATATAGGAGGACAACTGAAGACACGAGGTAAGGATGTAAGATATCCTTACGATGGATTGGTACCGATAGAGGAGGCAAAGGTACTTCTTAACTATGTCAAATCTTCTGTTGCATTCTTTCCCACTACCCCAAAGAAGCGGATACTCTTCAACGCTCAGCTACGGGAGAAGTACGGGATATCTCTGCGTGATCTACGAGAGATAGGAGCCAATCTTATAGTCTCATCTTCCCGTTCCAAGATAGACCAAATACTGCGCCGCAGCAACATGCTGAGACATTCAGATCTGAAAACATCACTGTTCTACCATAACACACAGCTAACTGAAGGAAGATAGAGAAGCCCGCC